>Ga0105048_10000331_pt1 | contig 70309 bp, 68 predicted proteins | sample MAT05_FD_78382 | JGI IMG/M metagenome (GOLD analysis project Ga0105048, IMG submission 78382) | Freshwater microbial communities from Lake Fryxell liftoff mats and glacier meltwater in Antarctica - MAT-05 | ecosystem: Environmental > Aquatic > Freshwater > Ice > Liftoff microbial mat | place...
CTCCAGGCACCACCGCTGCAGAGCAGTTCGTCAGCCCTCGAAAAGGTCCTCGAGGAAGCTGCGCTTACTCTTCTTCTTTTTCTGCCCGCGGTAATCCTGCTGGCCGTAGTTCTGCTGGGGCTGCTGGCCGAAGTTCTGCTGGGGCTGCTGGCCGAAGTTCTGCTGCGGCTGCTGGGGCTGCTGGGGCTGGGGTGCGGCCGGGGTCGGCTGGGCCTGTGGTTGCTGCTGGCCGCCGCCGTAGAACGCACTTTCGGCCTGGGCGAGTGCTTCGAGCTCACCGCGGTCGAGGAACAGGCCCCCGCATCCGGTGCATTGGTCGACAACCACCTCGTTCCGTTCGTAAGAACGCATTCCCGAGCCACATTTTGGACAAGTCAATTCGTTGGACATGTTCAAGAAAATAGAAGGCTGTCCCTAGCGTTTTCTAAAGAGCGTCGGCAATCAGCCGGGCAAGGGCCATCGATGAAGTTGCCGCGGGGGATGGCGCGTTCCGAACGTGGATCGAACCTTCGTTCTTTTCGATCAGGAAGTCTTCGACCAGTCGGCCGTCGCGGCTTAGTGCCTGGGCCCTGATGCCGGACGGACCGGGCTCGACATCTTCGGGGCGCAGGGCAGGCAGCAGGCTTCGGGCTTCCCTGACCAACGCCTTCGGGCTGAATGAATGCCGGATCTCGTCCACGGTGGCCCCCAGGTGCCCGGCGATCAGCCGCAAGGTTCCGGGCCAGGTCGCAGTTTCCCAGAGGTCCTTCGGCCGGATTCTGGTCAGGCGGTAGGCATCACGGGCAGCCACCATCATCGCGGTCGGTCCGATCATCAACGAGCCGTCGAAGCCGCGGGTTAGGTGCGCTCCAAGGAACGGCAGGTCGGGATCGGGCACTGGGTAGAGGTTGCCTCGCACCAGGTCTTCGCGCCCGGCTTTCACCCGCAGGTAACCGCCGCGGATCGGAACGATCCTGGGCTCGGCGCTGCCCCCGGCCAGCCGGGCCAGCCGGTCCGATTGAAGGCCGGCGCAGACGATCACTGATCCTCCTTTGACCTTCCTGGAGGTGCAAAGGAGGAGCGTTGCTTCGTTTTCCCGAGTGATGCCGGTGACCGGGGCACCGGTGTGAATGGTTCCGCCGGACTTCTCGATGTCGCTGGCGAAAGAGTGGGCGACCCGGGCGAAATCGACGACTCCGGTGTTGGGCGAATGAAGGGCCGAGATCCCGGCCGCATTCGGTTCGAATTCGGTGATTCGCTCCTCCGGGACCCGCTCCAGGCCCGGCACTCCGTTGGCGCGCCCACGTTCTTCCAGCCGATCCAGGCGCTCCAGCTCAACCTCTGATGTGGCGACGATCAGCTTGCCGTTCCGCCGCCAGGGGATACCGCGTTCGTCGCAGTAGGCGGTCAGTTCCGCCGAGCCTTCAACACAGAGCTTCGCCCGCAGCGAGCCGGGCTCGTAGTAAACCCCGGCGTGGATGACTCCGCTCGAATGTGAAGTCTGATGGGCCGCGAGCCGGTCCTCGGCTTCAAGCACGGCGAGGCTGGCGCCGGGGTTTCGCAAGAGCACCTCGCGGGCGACCGCGAGGCCGAGGATTCCGCCGCCCACCACCGCGAAGTCAACCTGCGGTGGTGGGGGGTCGGCGTGGTTCATGACCGGAGTATGCCCCGCGCGGAGCCCGGTTTGTCCATGGGGGGAGCCGTGTTGATCCGGGCGAGGGAGCCCGGATCGATCCGGTCAGGCGGCTTCTTCTTCTGCCGTTTCCTGATTGACCTGTCCAACGAGCTCTTCGAGCTCGGCCAGGAGGCTGGTTACCGCCTCGCGGGCCTTTTCGTCGGTGATCGTGTCGTCGGAACCGAGCTTTTCGTCGATCTTGCCGATGGTTACTTCGCGCTCAACGGTTGGGGAACCGGTGATCGTGAAGGCCTTGCGGATCTGCTGGTTGGCCCAGAGTCCGCCGAACGGCATCGGGCTGGACGAGATGATTGCCGCCGGCAGGCCGGCCAGGGCCGATGACCCATGCGGCCTTGAACCCCAGTCGATCGCGTTCTTGAGGGCGCCCGGCGCCGAAGCGTTGTATTCCGGAGTGACGATCAGGAGCGCGTCGCTGGCGTTCAGCTTCTCATTCAGGTCCTCGACACCGGCCGGGACGTTGTCCGGCTCCAGATCCTGGTTGAACCCGGGGATCGAATCCAGACCGTCGTACAGCTCGACCTCCACCCCTTCCGGGGCGAGATCGGCTGCGGCGGCTGCGAGGCGCGAAGAGAAGGAATCCTTGCGCAATGAACCGTGGATGGCGAGGACTTTCATGATTACTCTCCAGACTTGACCGCTTCGACCGTCAGGACGATGCGGACCTTTTCAGCGAGGGCGGCGGCACCACTGTCCAGGACTGCGCCCCAGGAAATGCCGTAGTCGTTGCGATTTACGAGGCCGTCGGCCTTGAGGCCGAGGACGGAGTTGCCGTCCATGCCGACGCCAGCGCCTTCGACTTCGACGTCGAGTACGACCTGGTTGGTGACTCCGCGGAGGGTGAGGTCGCCCGTGACCTTGTAGTTCTCGCCGTCAACCTTTTCAACGCTGGTCGAGGTGAACTTGCCCTGAGGGTGGTTCTCGGCGTCGAAGAAGTCTTCGCTGAGGAGATGTCCGGTGAGCTGCTCTTCCGGCACCTTGACGCTGGCGATTTCGATCGAGCCGTCGACCTTTTCGATTCCGTTTTCACCGACGGTGATGGTTCCGGAGAATCCGCCGAAGCTGCCGCGGAACGTGGAGACGCCGAAGTGCTTGACTTCGAAGCCGATCTGGGTGTGGACCGTGTCGACTCCATAGGCGCCGGTCTCGATGCGTACTGCCTGTTCTGTGGTGCTCATTTCGTGGTCCCTTCGGTAACTGTTGATTGCGAAACTGTTGACTAAGCAACTATCGTGAAAACAACCATAACAGATTTAGTTGCGGTGTCAACTACATGCGCTACAATGTCTTCCATGGCACAAGCCACCACCACATCAACAAGGATCTCGAAGGCGGACAGTCCGGCCTACGTATCCGCGTGGCAGGCTGTTCGTAACGCTCACCAGACAGTCGTCGAGCGCATCGAATGCGACCTTTCAGACGCAGGTCTGCCGACGCTTGCTTTTTATGACGTGCTCACCAAACTGAACTCGTCCGCGGCGCCGCTGCGACCGAAAGACATGCTTTGTTCGGTCGATGTGACCAAGTCGGGACTGACCCGCCTGCTGGACCGCATCGAGAAAGCCGGCCTGGTCGAACGCAGCTATTGCCCGTCGGACCGTCGCGGAACTTTCCTCTCCATCACCAAAGACGGACGTGAGACGCTCGCGCAGATGAAGCCGATTCGCGACGCCGTCTTCGAAGAACACTTCGCGGCCAACCTCACCCCTGAGGAAGCCGACCTGCTCAGCGACATGCTGGGCCGAGTCGCAGGAAGCGCCGTCGGCGAGCTCGAAGCCCACGGCAACTGCGAAGTCTGAAAAAGGGCCTACGCCTCGAGGGGTGGGATGTTTTCGGGATCCGTCGGGGCTTCCCAGCTCTGGATGATCGGCAGGCGCCACATCAGGGCTGCGGCAACCAGGCCCAGGGCTGCCGAGAGCATTGCGATAAACCACTGGTCGGCGCTCAGCATCGCCATCTCGAAGAACTCCCTGACCGGTGTCACCGCGAGGATTCCGGCGAAGAGCGCTCCCAGGCCGGCGATCATCGCCAGCATGTAGCTCTGGATCGCGATGTGCTCACGACCCGGGCCGCGTTCGAGCAGCAGGATGAAACAGAGGCCGAGGATGATCAGCGTCGTCGTCGCGGCGGTGCGTCCGTCCTCAAGCGAACCGCCGAACAGCTTGTCGACCAGGAAGAAAGAGAGAATCGAGGCGAGAGCGGTCGCCAACCCTGCCGGTACGGCGAAGGCTCCGAGCGATCGCAGCAGCCGGCCGCGGTAGAGCGGGCCGTCAGAAGGAGCCAGGGCGAGCACGAAGGACGGGATGCCGATCGTCAGGAAAGCGGCCAGAGTCAGATGCCGCGGCAGGAAAGGAAAGGCGAAGCCGGGAATCGAGACCAGGAGGATCAGGGCCGCCGCGTATACGGACTTGGTCAGGTACAGGCGGCCGAGACGGTGGATGTTGCGGGCGATCCGACGGCCTTCGGCGATCGCTTCCGGCAGGCGGCTGAACTCGTCTTCGAGCAGGACCACGTCGGCCACGCTCTTGGTCACCTGGCTGCCGGATCCCATCGCCACCGCCATGCGGGCGCTCTTCAGGGCGGGCACGTCATTGACGCCGTCACCGATCATCGCGGTGTAAGCGCCGGAATCGGACAGGGCCGTGACCAGTGCTTTCTTCTGCTCGGGGCGGATCCGGCAGAAGATCGTGTTTTCGAGGGCCTGCCTGGTCAGTTCTTCGGGATCCTCGGAAAGCTGGGTTCCTTCAATTACCCCGGCATCTTCGGGAATGCCAACCGCATGCGCGACAGAAGTGACAGTCGCCCTGGCGTCACCCGAGATCAGCTTCAGGGCGACGTCTTCACTGCGCATCAGTTGCAGCGTTTCGGTCACACCGGGCCTCAGGTTTTCCTCGAGCACGACCAGGGCGATCGCTTCGAGTCCTTCCGGGTGTCCGACAGTCCCGTCGGCCGGAAGGGGCAGCTCCGTCTTGCTCAGGGCGACCACGCGCCGACCGATGGCCGTCTCGGTCTCCAGACGCGCCGCCATCGTTTCGTTCAGGGTCAACGCGCCGGACTGGATCATCAGGTCGGGCGCACCGAGCACCAGACTGACCGGCCCGGTGCCGTCGTCCAGGGTCAGGCCGCTCCATTTCCAGTCGGAAGAGAAGGCGACTTCGTCGGTGACCCTTTCGGCCTCACCGGGGAACTCTTCGGCGATTGCCTCGAGGGTGCGGTTGCGCTCGCCGGCGCTGGCGGCGAAACGGCCTAGTTCCCGCTGCGCGAGTTTCGTATCGGTCACATAAGCAGACTCGATACCAACCAGGGTCAGGTTGCCGTCAGTCAGGGTGCCGGTCTTGTCGACGCAGATCGTGTCGACTGATGCCAGGGATTCAGTGGCGCTCATCTGCTGAATCAGGGTTTGCCGTTTGGCGAGCTTCACCGCGGCGACCGCAAAAGTCACGCTCATCAGTAGCACGAGTCCTTCGGGGATCAGCGTGATCAGGCCGGCGGTCGCGGTCTGCGCCGCTTCGACGATCGGGACCTTGCGCAGGTAAAGCGAGGCGATCAGCAGGATGGCCAGTGGAATCAGCACCTGGGTACAGGCGACGATGACCCGGTTGACCTCTTTCTCCAGCGGGGAAGGCGGGTGGCGGAAAGCTTTGGCTTCTCCGGCGATGCGGCCGGCGTAGCTCTCATGCCGGACCGCAGTCACTTCGAAATAGCCGGAACCGGAAAGTACGAAAGAGCTCGAGAGGGCTTCGTCGCCCGGATCCTTGACGATGCCGTCAGATTCGCCGGTCAGGCTCGATTCATCGAGCGTCAGGCCGCGGGAAGAGGTGATGCGACCGTCGGCCACCAGCTGGTCGCCCGGAACGATGCGAACGATGTCGCCCGGAACGACCTCGTCGGCCAGCAGCTCGATCTCTTCGCCATCACGAATCACTCCGGCCCGGGGAGCGACCAGGACTGCCAGCCGGTCAAGGGTCTCCTTGGCTTTCATCTCCTGGCGGATTCCGATCCAGGAATTGACGATCGCGATCAGGCCGAAGATCGCGTCGGCAAACAGGCCCAGCGACATGATCAGGACGAAGAAGACGCCAACGATCAGGTTGAACAGCGTGAAAACGTTGCCGGCGATGATGCTCGAAGTTGACCTGGACGAGTGCGGCGGTGCCGGACCCAGCTCCTTCAGGCGAAACGCAGCCTCTTCCGAACTCAGGCCATGGCCTGTTTCGGGGAGCACTTGTGTTTCGGTATTGGCCACGGGTGGATTGTTACTTGTTTGACCCGGCCCCGTCACTGCGCGAGTATCGATGGTGTTCTCCGAGATAAATTCACGAAGAGAGGGGGCTGACCATGGATTTTTCCGGCGATCCTGCTGCGGCAATGGAAGAGCTTCGCCAATGTGAAGAGGATCTGAAGGCGTACGGCGATGAGCGCGGCCTGACCCTGAAGCTCGATCCGGCATATCCGGGTGCTCCCACGCCGGAAAACCAGCCCGGCCCGGTTAAGCATTGTGTGTGGTCGCTGGTCGGCGAGATGCCGGGCGGCGCGATCGGCAAGCTCAGGTACCAGTCGACTTTCGGGACGATGATGGGGATGAACATGCAGGGTAGCCACACGGTGTTCATCGCCCGGCAGCCGGAAACGATCGCCTACGTGCCACTGGTCAGTTGCCGTCCGGATGAGATCATGGGCGAGCTTTTTGCCTGGGCCGGCGACGGCCGCAAGCGCCAGGAACAGACCTTCGAGTCGATCGAGCTGGAGCGCAAGTTCGTGATCGAGATCGCCAAAGGCCAGGAGCAGGTCTGGCTGTGGCGGCTCTTCTCACCATCCCTGATCGACTGGCTGGCGCACGAAACCCCGCCCGATTTCGGCTTCAAGCTCTCATCCGGCTCCTTCAGTTGCGAATGCCCGCAATGGCGCGGCCAGCAGGCGCCCAGCCGACGGGTCGACCCGGAGCACCTCGATCTCCTGGCCAGCTGCGGTGGCCGCGTGGCCGGCCGCATCCGCGATGAAGTGCTGGAGCAGGTCGGGCTCGGTGGTGTGCCGGACCCACGCAGCTCCAAAGCGAACCAGGCCTGGACCAACGGCAACCGCGACGGCAAACTATTCAAGGGGTTCATGAAGCTGATCGGGGCCGGAGGGACCGGCAGCGGCGACAACTCGGCCCGGATCTTCGCCGCCGACAGCGGATTCAACGAGCCGGAAGATCCCGCCGCTTTCCACGCGGCCCACATCATGCTGCCCCTTCCTGGCGCCGCAACCGATGTCTTTTCCGGGGCCCTCCCGGGCAGCGGCCGGCCGGCTCACCTGCTCTGGATGGAATACGAGAGCGAGTACTACGGAATCCGGTATTACGTGGGCATTTCGGTCGATATGAAACGGGAGGGGCCGGATATCTGGCTCGACGAAGATGAAGTCGTCGCGGCCGCCAGCGCCGCAGGGTCAGGTCTGCCGGCCGAAGTCGTCTCGATCGCCCGGCAGTCTGAATTCGGGATCTCCACCGGGGACGACTCGGCCGCGATCTACATCTCGTCGACCGGCTGGGAAGGAAGGCCGAGCGGCGACCGGGTCAGGTCGATGATCGGCAATGCGGAAAGGCTCTTCTCAGCGCTTGAGTCCGGGGCGGCTGTGTGACACACCGAATTACGAAAGTGGGACAAAACAGATATTTGTTCAACCGCGATATGGTTTGGCGATGTCGCTAAAGCTCGGGTTGTATCTCGGTTATTGGGGGATTGGTCCACAGGGTGATGACGCGTTGGAGGCGGTGCAGTTCGCCGAAAACGTCGGTTATGAATCAGTCTGGGTGGCCGAGTCCTACGGCTCCGACTGTGTCAGCGTTCTCGCCTGGCTGGCGGGGCAGACCACGACGATCAACCTCGGTGCCGCAATCATGCAGGTGCCCGCTCGTCCGCCGGCCGCTGCCGCAATGGCCGGGGCGACGATCGACAAACTTTCGCACGGACGGTTCATGTTCGGCTTCGGTCCTTCAGGTCCGCAGGTCTCCGAAGGCTGGTACGGCATTCCGTACTCGAAGCCGTGGGGCCGCACCAGGGAGTACGTGGAGGTCGTTCGCAAGATCGTCGCCCGCGAAGAGAAGCTCAATCACCAGGGCGAGCATTACCAGCTGCCCCTGCCGGACGGCCAGGGCAAGCCGTTGAAGCTCAACTTCCACCCTGAACGCAGCGAGATCCCGGTCTTCCTTGGAGCGATCGGCCGCAAGTCGGTGGAGATCGCCGCCGAGATCGCTGACGGCTGGATCCCGATTTTCTTCAGCGTCGACAAGTTCGAAGAAGCATGGGGCGAGCACATCGAAACCGGCCTGAAGAAAGGCAACCGCCAGCGTTCCGACCTCGAGATATCACCTTCGGTCCAGGTTGCGATTGATGGCGACCTCGAAGCTGCGCGGAACATGGTCCGTATGGGCCTGGTCCTCTACTTCGGCGGAATGGGTTCACGCAAGACCAATTTTTACGTCGACCTGGCCCACCGTTTCGGATACGGAGAAATTGCCGACGAAGTCCAGGTCAAGTTCCAGTCCGGCGACAAAGAAGGCGCTTTCGCCGCATGCAGCGACGAGGTCGTCAACGGCGTTTCACTGATTGGAACCGAAGCCGAGGTCGCCGAGAGGCTCGGCCGCTTCCGCGAGAACGGAATCGACCGCCTGATCGCAACTCCGGTCCATCCTGACGTTGACCAGATGAAACACACGGTCGAGCGGCTGGCCGCTCTGACCAGTGACGAACCATCCTGAGCCCGGTTTGGCATAGGCTGGCGGCGTCTTGTCGATGAAAATCGGAGTCCCAAAAGAAACCGCATCGGGGGAACGCCGGGTAGCCCTGGTTCCCGACGCTGTCCGCACGCTCGCCAAGCGCGAAGGAGTGGATGTTGTTGTGGAAGCTGGCGCCGGTGAAGAGTCCGGGCACCCGGACTCGCAGTACGCCGAAGCTGGGGCAACTGTCGGAACACTCTCCGACGTACTGGCCGCCGACGTTCTGGTTCACGTTGCGGTCCTTTCGACTGAAGACATCAGTGGCCTGAAGTCAGGCCAGACCCTGATCAGCCACCTGTCCCCATGGACCGCGGCTGAAACGAACAACGCACTTGCCAATGCCGACGTGACCGCTTTCGCCATGGAAGCGGTGCCGCGCACGACCCGCGCCCAGGCGATGGACGCACTTTCATCGCAGGCAACCGCCGCCGGTTATTCGGCCACGATGATCGCTTCGCGCGAATCGGGTCGTTTCTGGGGCATGCTCACGACCGCAGCCGGAACGATCCGCCCGGCCAAGGTGCTGGTCCTCGGAGCCGGTGTCGCCGGCCTCCAGGCAATCGCCACCGCGAAACGCCTCGGAGCGATCGTCACAGGATTCGACATCCGCCGCGCCGCGTGGGAGCAGATCGGTTCGCTCGGTGGCCGTCCGCTGGAGCTTGACTTCATCCCCGATGCCGAAGGTGAAGGCGGATACGCCCGCCCGCTGACCGACGAGGAAAACGAGCAGGTCCGGGTTGCGCTGGCCGAGAACGCCGCGCGCCAGGACGTGATCATCACAACTGCCGCCATCCCGGGACGCCCCGCGCCGATCCTGATCACCGCGGACGCCGTGGCCAACATGGAACCCGGCTCCGTGATCGTCGATCTGGCCGCCGAGACCGGTGGCAACTGCGAACTGACCAAGGTCGGCGAGGTTGTCGAAGTGAATGGCGTCAAGATCATCGGCCCGACCAACCTGCCATCCGACCTTCCCGGCCATTCATCTCAGCTCTACGCGAAGAACATCGAGAACCTGCTCGGCCTGATGATCACCGACGAAGGCAGCCTCAACCTGAACTTTGAAGACGACATCATCGACGCCGCCTGCATCACGCATGACGGTCAGGTGCGGGGCGAGAGGACTGCGAAGTAATGGATCTCGTAACTGAAATAACGATCCTCGTCCTGGCGGCCTTTGTCGGGTTCGAGGTCATCTCCAAGGTTCCGGCCACTCTTCACACGCCGCTGATGTCGCAGACCAACGCGATCCACGGCATCGTCGTGCTCGGTGGCCTGATCGTGGTCGGTTATTCGACCAGCACCTTCAGCGACGTGATCGGCTTCATCGCAATCGTCTTCGGAACGATCAATGTAGTCGGTGGATTCATGGTCACCGATCGCATGCTCGAAATGTTCGGTGGCAAGAAGAAGAAAAAGCCTGAGCCCGAAGAGGGATCCAAGTAATGGCGCTCGCAGCACTTGATCCTGGCGGCTCGGTTGTCGGCCTGCTCTACATCCTTGCCTTTTCGCTGTTCATCTACGGCATCAAGCTCGGTACCCATCCGACCACGGCCCGCCGCGGCAACGGCATTGCCGCGATCGGTATGGCCGTTGCGGTCGCCGCGACCCTGGCCCAGAAGGGCATCGGCAACTGGTGGCTGATCGTCGGCGGAATCGTCCTCGGATCACTGATTGGTGCTTTCGCGTCGAAGCGGGTCAAGATGACCGAAATGCCCCAGATGGTCGCGCTTTACAACGGCCTCGGCGGCGGCGCGATCGCCCTGATCGCCTGGTCGGAATACCGCCACTGGGTCCACCAGGGTGATGAGATCGGCAAACTCCAGAACGTCAGCGACGCGCTCGGCGGACCGGTCCTCAGCGCATCGATTCCGCTTGAAGTAATGATCCCGACCCTGCTGGCGATGATCGTCGGCTCGATCTCCTTCTGGGGCTCGAATGTCGCTTTCGCCAAGCTCCAGGAGCTGATCCCGAGCCAGCCGATGGGCCTTCCCGGTCAGAAGATCATCAACGGAGTCCTGCTTGCGGTCCTGATCGCCGGTGCGGTCTTCCTCGGCTTCAACAACGAACTTGCCGACCTGAACCAGCCGGTATTCATCGGCATGCTCGTCCTTGCGGCCGTGCTCGGCACCATGGTTGTCATGCCGATCGGCGGCGCCGACATGCCGGTGGTCATCTCGCTGCTCAATGCTTTCACCGGCCTGTCCGCGGCTGCCGCGGGCATCGCCCTCGACAACACCGCCCTGATCGTCGCCGGCACGCTGGTCGGCTCCTCGGGCACCATCCTCACGCTGGAGATGGCGACCGCAATGAACCGGTCGATCCCGAATATCCTTTTCGCCGGTTTCGGTTCACCGGTCACCGGTGGTGGATCCCAGGAGGAGCGCCCCTACCAGTCGATGGGTGCGCAGGACGCCGCGATCCAGCTCGCTTACGCCGACTCCGTGGTGATCGTGCCCGGCTACGGCCTCGCAGTCGCCCAGGCCCAGCATGCGGTGCGAGAAATGGCTGATGAACTCGAGAAGCGTGGCGTCAGGGTCGAGTACGCGATCCACCCGGTGGCGGGACGTATGCCCGGCCACATGAACGTGCTGCTCGCCGAAGCCGACGTGCCGTACGAGAAGCTGCGCGAGATGGACGACATCAACCCGGAACTGCCGCAGACCGACGTCTGCGTGGTCATCGGCGCGAACGATGTCACCAACCCCGCCGCCAAGACCGACGAGTCCAGTCCGATCTTCGGCATGCCGATCATCGAAGCCGGAGAGGCCCAGCAGTGCCTGGTCCTGAAGCGCTCGATGAGCCCGGGCTTCGCCGGCATCGACAACGACCTGTTCTACGACCCGAAGACGAGCATGGTCTTCGGCGACGCCAAGAAGATCGTCTCCGAGATCGTCTCGGAACTCGGCACCCTCTGAGCCGTACGGGCGAGCGGCGCCCGGCTGAACTTCCAAGTCCGCTGCCCCACCTGCAGGTTCCGGGTCGACTTCACTACCGCATGCGAGGCAAAGTCGACCCAGACCCTGGAGGCACCGTGGGCGGGTTGGTTCCGGGTCGACTTCACTACCGCATGCGAGGCAAAGTCGACCCGGAACCTTGAATGGGCGACCTGCCAAGCGGTCGACCCGGACCTGTCGGTACCTTGGTCGGGTGAGTTCCCTGCCCTTCGATTCCAGCCAGGTCATCCTTGGTGACAATCTGGTTGAGCTTCCCAAGCTGCCTGATTCTTCTTTTCAGCTGATCTACATTGACCCGCCTTTCAATACTGGCCGGGATCAGTCGAAACGGACCGTTCGCACCGTTGCCGATGCCGATGGGGACCGGACCGGTTTTGAAGGCCGGCGCTACCGGACCGAGTTGCTCCAGAGCTCCTCATATCGGGACAGCTTCGATGACTTCCTCGGCTTCCTCGCTCCGCGACTGGAGGAGGCACGCCGGCTTCTGAACGAAACCGGCACCCTCTACTTCCACATCGACTACCGCGAGGCGCATTACTGCAAGCTGCTGCTGGACGAGATCTTCGGCCGCGAATGTTTCCTCAACGAGATCATCTGGGCATACGACTACGGGGCCCGATCAAAGAAGCGCTGGCCGGCCAAGCACGACACCATTCTGGTTTACGTCAAGGACCCCGCCACTTACTACTTCAACTCGGAAGGAGTTGACCGTGAGCCGTACATGGCGCCGGGCCTGGTCACCGCCGAAAAAGCCGAGCGCGGCAAGTTGCCGACCGACGTCTGGTGGCACACGATCGTGCCGACCAACGGTAAAGAGAAGACCGGCTACCCCAGCCAGAAACCGGAAGGCATCGTGCGACGCATGGTCGAGGCTTCGACGCGGCCTGGCGACTGGTGCCTCGACTTCTTCTGTGGCAGCGGCACCCTCGGTGCGGTCGCGGCAAAGCTGGACCGCAACTACGTCCTGATCGACGCCAACCCGGAGGCGATCAAGGTCACACGCGAGCGGTTGGGCACCCCGGTGACGGACACCGGGGACTGAAACTCACTTCTTTTCGTACTCGCGCCGCGTGTTGTGGCGGTGGCGCCTCAGGATTGGTCCGGTGTATCCGATGATCGCCCCGATCACGGCGGTAACCAGCAGCAGCACGATCAGTGGGGTATCGGTCGAGACGAAGAGCAGGTTGAACTCGACCTTCTGCGAGTTCTGGATGACGATCACCAACAGGACGACGGCCGCGATGCCAAGCGCCCAGTGTTTCCACTGGATGTCACCGCTCTGGGCGGCTTTGGCCGCTTCACTGTAGTTGTGCCTGGGTTTGGTCGGATCGGCCATAAGACGACTCTATAACGGGCGAAAGACGTGACAGGGGCGTCGTGGTTTTGTTGCGCTTCGGACCCCATGTTTGAGGAGACCCGTCCTAGCGTCGTGCCATGCCGGTCATGGAACGCATCCGGTCCCGGTCGGGACAGTCAACGGTCGAGTGGATCGGCCTGGTTCTGCTGGTCGCCGCATTGATGGTTGGCCTCGGTCTCGCCGGGGCGAATGTTCCCGGGATCGGGCTGGTCCATTCGATTTCGCGGCAGATGCTTTGCGCAGTTTCGCTCTCTGGGTTTTGCGACCGGCAGGGTTCGCTCGAGCTCGCTTACGGCCAGAGCGGCGCTGATCTGGTCCGCGAGCAGGCACCGGAAATGCTCTACGGACGGGACCTGCTCGGACTGCCGGTGGACTACCGAACCTGCCGTTCCGCCTATTGCGCCGAAGGACCGGGGGAGGGCGTTGTCACCGAGTCAGAGGCTGGTGAACCGGTGACCCTTTTCACCCACGTGGTCGACTGCCGGGACGACTCGGTCCGCACATCCCCGGACGCCGATTGTGAAGAAGAATTCGACGGCAGTCTCTACATCCAGTACTGGGCCTACTACCCGGAGAGTGCCTCCCTGCGCGGAGTCCCGGTTCTCGAGGAAGAGGGATACCACCCGAACGACTGGGAGTCGGTCCAGGTCCGGATCGAACCGGACGGCACGATCAGTCAGCGCGCTTCATCACACGCCGGCCACAACCACACCCGGTCAGCCACTAACTGGGGCTCCGACATGGGCTGGGGCTTCCTCACCGACCTGGCCGAAGACGCCGGCCTCCGCGACCCGGGTGGCTGGGGCGAAAGGACCGGCAGATACCTGATCGCGGGCGGCAGTCACGCCGGCAATGTCGAAGCGGACCAAAGTCCAGGCAACTACCCGAGCCGCACTCCGGCGGGCGAGATCCGGCTCGTTCCCCTGGAGACGGTTCGTGGCGACCCGCTGGCCAGACCGGCCAGGTTCGATCCGATCACGCCACCATGGCAAAAGAAGCTCTGGCTCGATCCGGAGGAGTCCGGGACCGGTTAGTCCGGACCGGCCCCCGAACGGGGACCGGTCAGGCCAGAGCGCTCACGGCGCGAGTGCCTTGATCAGTGACGCCATGTTGTCCGGCATCGTGATCGGGGTGACGATCGGCAGGGTGATGCCTCCGTCGACGTACTCGTCAAGACGGGCCCGGATCTGCTCGGGCGAGCCCAGCAGGAAGGTGTCTTCGATCAGATCCCAGGGGGCGGCCGCGGCGGCTCCGGGGCGGTCTTTGTTGGCCCACGCTTCACACATCTTTTCGATCTGTTCGCCGTAACCGAGCCAGCGGAAGAAGTTGGCGTAGACCGGCACGGTCACGTAGGAAGAGAACATGAACCGGGCCAGCGGCTCGACCTGTTCGCGTTCGCCGGGGATGCAGAAGAAACGGCAGAGCAGTTCGAAGTCGGGGTCGGCGCCTTCGATGCCTCTGACCACCTGCGGGAGTCCACCGAGCGGCAGGAAGTTGCTGAAGGCGCCATCGGCCTTTTCCACGGCGAGGCGAAGCATCTTGCCACGCAGCGCGGCGAGCACGATTGGCGTGGGGTGGGCCGGGGCCGTCTCCATCTTGAAGCCGGTGCTGGTGCGCTCGCCGGCCAGGGCGACCCGCAGGAAGTCCAGGGTCTTCTCGACCTTGCTGAGCGGCTTCTCGAAGGGAATCTCGTTCCAGCCGGCGACCATGCGATCGGACGAGGCGCCGATGCCGAGTACAAAACGACCGTTCGATGCATCGGTCAGGGCTCCCGCCTGCTGGGCGAGCAGGGCCGGGCCGCGCTGGAAGACACCGACGATTCCGGTCCCCAGGCGGATGTTCTCGGTCCACGCGGCGCTCAGGGCCAAAGGAGTGAAGCCGTCAGGCCCTCCCGTTTCTCCGGTCCAGAGGTCGGTGTAGCCCTCGGCTTCAGCCAGCTCCACGAACGGCCGGTGATCGGCGAGCGTGGTCCCGGGCAGCGGCAGTGTCAGTCCCCATCTCTTGGCAGTCACCCCCGAAGCCTACCCCCGTTATAGCCTGCCTGTCATGAGTGTGATCTCCCACGATGTCCGTTCCGGTTCAAAGCCCGACCGCAACCTTGCCCTTGAGCTGGTTCGTGTCACCGAGTCGGCCGCGCTTGCCGCATCACGGTGGATCGGAAGGGGCGACAAGCTGGCTGCCGACGGTGCCGCTGTTGACGCCATGCGCCTTTTGCTCGACACCGTGCCAATGGACGGCATCGTTGTCATCGGAGAGGGCGAGAAAGACGAAGCGCCAATGCTCTACAACGGCGAGCGCATCGGCGACGGCAGTCCGCCGGTCGTCGATATCGCGGTTGACCCGCTGGAAGGCACGACGCTCACGGCCCGCGGTTTCGGCGGCGCATTGGCTGTGATCGCACTATCCGAGCGAGGAACCATGTTCGATCCCGGACCCTGCGTCTACATGGAGAAGCTCGCCGCTTCCTCAGAGTTCAAGGATCTGCTGACCTTCGACGAGCCGATCGGCGAAGTCATTCGCAAGATCGGTGAGCGAAAGGGCGGCGGTGCGGAAGAAGTAACCCTGACCATCCTCGATCGTCCCCGCCACGAAGAAGTAGTCAAAGAAGTCCGTGAATCCGGTGCCACGATTCGCTTCATCACTGACGGTGATGTCCAGGCCGCCCTCCTGGCTGTCTCCGAAAACACTGGCATCGATCTGCTCTGGGGTATCGGCGGGACACCCGAAGGCGTCCTGGCCGCGGCCGCGATCAAGTGCCTCGGTGGCGAAATCATCGGCAAACTCTGGCCGCGCAATGACGAAGAGCGCCAAGCTGCGCTTGACGCTGGCTACGACCTCGACCGCGTGCTGACTTCAAACGATCTGATCAGCGGCGATGATGTTTTCTTCGCGGCAACCGGAGTCACCGACGGCGATCTGCTGGATGGAGTTCGTCGCAGCAAGGGACACGCGACCACCGAATCTCTGGTCATGCGGTCCCGATCCGGCACCGTGCGCAAAGTTGGTGCCCGCCACGACCGCGCCAAGCTGCGCGAAGTCACCGGTGGTCGCTACGGCTGAGAAAGTCCTCGTAGCCGGAGCCACGGGTTACATCGGCCACAAGCTGGCCGTGCGCCTGGTCGAGGCCGGAGCCAACGTCCGGTGCCTGGCCCGCTCGCCGGAGAAAGCGAAGGATCTCGAAGAAAAAGGGTGCGAAGTCGTCAAGGCTGACGTGCTCGAACCCGAGTCGCTGAAGCCGGCGATGGAGGGTGTCAGCGTCGCCTATTACCTGGTCCATTCAATGGGCCGCGGCGCAACCGAAGACTTCGAAGAGACCGACCGGCGGGCCGCAACGAACTTCGCCGAAGCTGCAAAAGAGGCCGGGGTGGAGCGCATTATCTACCTGGGCGGGCTTGGCGAAGGCAAATCAAAGCACCTGCGCTCCCGGGAAGAGACGGCCACCGCGCTGAGCTCGACCGGCGTCCCTAAGACTTACCTGCGCGCGGCGGTGGTGCTTGGCGGCGGCAGTGAATCGTTCCGAACCGTCTATTACCTGGTCAAGCGGCTTCCGTTCATGGTCACCCCGCGCTGGACCACCACGAAAACGCAGCCGATCGGGGCTGACGACGTCGTGTCCTACCTCGCTGCGTCAAGGGAACTCGACGTCGAAGGTGACGTGACGATCGAACTCGGCGGGCCTGACGTCACCACTTACGGGGGCATGATGGATGAAATGGCCAAGGCCATGAACCACCGGGCGCCAAAAAGGGTTGGCGTTCCGTTCCTCACCCCGGGTCTCTCTTCGCTCTGGATCGGCCTGGTCACTCCGGTAGATACAGGGGTCGCCCGTCCGCTGGTCGAAGGTCTCTCCACCGAAACGGTGGTTCAGGATCCATCGGGCATGAAACGGTTCGACATCGAGCCGACCGGTCTTGGCGACGCGATGAAAGTCGCCGTCACCGAGATGGAAGCGGGCAGGTAACTCCGCTCAGTTGTCAGCCGGTTCCCGATCGGGATCTTCGCCGGCTTTCAGGACTTCGTCCGGCAGGTCCTCGAGCGAGCGCAGGAAACCTTTGGTCACCCAGATGTGGGTGCGGAGCTGGGTCTGCGAATAGATCCAGGTGCCGACCCGCGCGAACCAGCCCGATCCCCGGATCCACGGGTAGAAGTTGGAGACTTCCGCGGAGACTTCGAGCCGATGCCGTTTTCCGCCCCCGTCGTCTTCGCATTCGCCCTGATTCTTGACTTCGATCCGCAGGTAGCCGTGGTCACGCCCGGCCCGCGCAACCAGCAGACCTTTGTCGATTCGCCATTCGACGTAAGCGCTGTCGGTGTCGGTCTGGAAGGTGGGGGAGTCGAAGCGCAGCAGCGGGATTCGCTTGGAGAAAAGGACCACGGTCTGCGAGTCTGGCCGGTAGACGACCCGAATCGCCCCGAGGGATCGCTTGCTGAGGAACCGCCAGTAGGTCCGGGCCAGCAATTCAAGCGTGGAGGGGGTCCAGATCTGTTCGAAAGTTTCGTGGTCGACCGTGATCACGGCCTTCTGCTCGCACTGCACACCACCCGTGGTCGCCAGGCCATGCCGAACCGGGTCCGGTAGCAACTCGATCTGAACGCTCAACGTCGCCTGCGATGTGAATCAAGTGGGATCACGTCCGGAGACTCTGGCAGTTCCGGCCTTTCAGCTTCGCCCGACCCGGTCAGTGAGCGGTACGGCTCGGCGATCGGCCTCACCATCGTTCCCGACTCATCGCGGGCCAGCGCATCGGCCAGCAACGAGGCCCGGCTGACGATCCCGTACGGCAGCCGCCCGGTGTCGTGGTACTCATGCCGGAGCGAGTTGATCACGGCGCCGGCGAGCATCGTCAACGCCACCAGGTAGAACCAGAGCAGGGCGATCAGGATGAAACCAATGGTCGACCCGAACCGGTTGAGGGTCGACACGTTGCTCAGGTAGACCGGGAAAAGCCAGTTGGCAAGGCCCGCCACGGTCGTGGTGAACAGGGCCCCGGGCCAGACCGCCCGCCAGTTCATCCTTCCTTTCGGCACGGCCCAGAAAATCATCGCCGCGACAGTGAAGTTGAGGGTCAGGGTCACGGCTATCAGGACCGCGCTGTCCAGGCTCTGCACCTCGTTCAGGCCGAACGGCAGGCTCTCGGTCGACCGGATCAAGGCGCCTTCGGCGGCCGGCAGGACAACACTGCCGAGCAGGAAGAGCGCAACCACCAGCAGCATGCCGAGCGAGAAGCGCTTCTGTTCCCACCAGCCGCGGCAGTCGACGTGGTAGATCCGGCAGAAGGCGGTGTCCATCGCGCCCCAGAACGACGCCCCGATCCAGAGGGAGCCGATTGCCGCAACCACACCGAGGGTGGCCGAGTTCGAGCGGATCGACGAAAGGATGCTGTTCAGCGTGTCCTGCTCGGCATCGGGGAAAATACGCTGCAGGTCATTGAAGATGCCGACTTCGACCCCGTCGATCCTCAGGATCTGGCTGAAGATGAACAGGACGAGGAAAGCGAACGGGAAAATCGCCAGCATCAGGTTGTAGGCGACCATGCCCGAGAGGCCCGTGATGTTCTCCCTGTAGGCCCGGGTCCAGAAGGCCTGGAGCCATGGCAGGTGCTTCCATTGCTCGGAAAGCGGTATCGCTCCCTCGGCTGGGCTCAGCTGGTCCTGCTCGTTGCAGTCACCGCAACTCAATGGCTATTTGGGCGTTTGGAAAGTAGAGACAATTTCAGTCTTGACTTTACTAAGTGAAGCGGCTAGTATCCGAACACTCGTTTGGCCACTTACCTCTAGCAGCGGTTCTAGCCGTAACGAAAATCAGAGCGAAACATGGATCTTGACGAGTGGATCTTGTTTGTGCGTGTTCGTCACCCCTCTTTCGGGGTACGAACCTAGAAGTCGCTTGCTCCAGGAAAATAAGATAGGGACAGAATGCTAGTAGCAGAACTCCAGGAACTAGAAGAAGTAAAGACCCTGATCAACCGGGGACAGAAGCTCGGCGTGCTCACCTTTGGTGACATCGGTACCGCCGTTAAAGAAGTTGACCTCGACGAGTCCGATATTGAAGATCTTTATGGACACATCGAGAAACAGGGAATCGAACTGGTCGAAGACGTCGATCCGGCACAGAAGGTAACAGCAGACGCAGAGCGCTCAGACGGACGACGTGGTCGCCGCCGTAAGAAGGAAGCTCTTGACCTGAAGCCTGACATGACCACCGATTCCCTTCAGCTTTTCCTCAAGGACATCGGCAAGGTTCGCCTGCTGACCGCCCAGGAAGAAGTTGATCTCGCCAAGCGCATCGAGCGCGGCGATCTCGACGCCAAACAGAAGATGGTCGAGTCGAACCTTCGTCTCGTCGTATCGATCGCCAAGAACTACCGCAACCAGGGGCTGCCTTTCCTCGACCTGATTCAGGAAGGCACCCTCGGTCTGGTCCGTGCGGCCGAGAAATTCGATTACCGCAAGGGATTCAAATTCTCGACCTACGCTACGTGGTGGATCCGTCAGGCGATCGCGCGAGCCCTCGCCGACAAGGCCCGGACCATCCGTATCCCGGTCCACGTCGTTGAAAAGCTGAACAAGATCGGCCGTGCCGAGCGCAAGCTTGTCACCGAGCTCGGTCGTGAACCCACCCCGGAAGAGATCGCCGAAGTAACCGGCATCGATCCCGAAGAGGTCGACTCGATCAAGCGTTCAGCCCAGTCACCGGTCTCCCTCGAGAAGCCGGTCGGCGACGAAGAGGAATCCGAGTTCGGCCAGTTCATCGCCGATGAAAAGGCGGAGTCGCCTTTCGATCGTGCCGCTGACCTGCTGACCAAGGAAGCCCTCAAGGAATCGCTGGAGAACCTCTCCTACCGTGAGCGCCGCGTACTCGAGCTGCGTTACGGACTGGGTGGGGAGCACCCCCGCACCCTGGACGAGGTCGGACGCACGTTCAACGTGACCCGCGAGCGGATCCGTCAGATCGAGAACCAGTCGCTGAAGAAGCTCCAGAGCCTCAACGAAGCCCAGAAGCTTCGCGAAGCCACCTGAGCCTCAGGCAGCTGAGAATCATTCAAAAAGGCCGGCCCGATTGGGCCGGCCTTTTTATTTGCAGTTCCGTCGCACCCGGTTTACCCAATCTTTCCTCCAGACGAAGGTCACGTGAAGTGACTCTCCATAGGTTCGACCCATGTCACCCGCCGCCGCAGCCGTCCTCGCCGTGACCCTCATGGTCGTTTCGGTGACTGACCTGAGGCAGCGCGTCATCCCCAATCGTGTGCTGCTGCTGGCTGCGGCGGCGGCTGTGACAATTTCAGCGTTTCAGGGGCTGGAAAGCCTGGCCGGTGACTTGCTGGCGGCGGCTGTCGTTTCGGCACCACTGGTCATTGCGTCGCTGGTCAAACCCGACGGGATGGGCATGGGTGACGCCAAGCTGGTCGCGGTGATCGGCCTGTTCCTCGGCTGGCAGGCGCTGCCGGCCCTGCTGATCGGCCTTGCCCTCGCGGGCATGACCGGGGTGATGATCGCGCTCGGCAAGCGGCTGCCGCCATCCCGGACGAGCCTGCCGCTGGCCCCGTTCCTGGCGCTTGGAGCATTTCCGATCATGCTTTCTTCAATCCAGTAGAGGCCGGGCGGCGTCCCGATTGGGCAAAGCGCTTCAGTAAATGAAGCCATGTGCCTATACTTGTTGAAGTGAACTGATGGTTTGGTTCCCGGTCCTTGGCCGGGAGACCTCAACTACAGAGCCATCTCACTTCCAGGATGAGCGCAATCGACAATGAAGAATGCCCCGTCTGTCGCACCGCCGACATCATCTCCGGCAAATGGACGCTCCTCGTGATCCGCGACCTCGCCGGCGACAGCCGCCGGTTCTGTGAACTCGAGCGCTCGCTTGAGGGAATCAGTCCGCGCACCCTGTCGCTGCGACTGAGGACCCTCGAAGAACAGGGCATGGTTGAGCGCCAGACCTTTCCCGAAGTGCCACCAAGAGTCACCTACGCCCTTACAGACAAAGGCAAGGATCTCGTTCCTCTCATCGATGGGATGAGGAAGTACGGCATTCAGTGGCTGGACGCGGAAGCCGTCCCTGCTTAGGGACGTTGCCTTGCTTCTGAAGTAGCTGCCTTGGTTTTGGCTGAGGGGGCGAGCGGCGCCCGGAAACGACCTATCCACCGCTGACCTTCGTCGACGCTCGGAGCCTTGGGAACGCACAAAAGTGCGCCCCCGTCGGCACCTCGCTTACTCCTCGGCAGCGACACCTAGGACGTCCCCGTGCACCACTCTCATTTTTCGGGATGGCAGCGGGATCGAAGTCGCTACTGCCTGGCGAACTGCTTTTTCTGGGGTTCCAGCTTTGCCTTGAACTTAACCCATGGGTTTTCCAGTGATTTTCCGGAATAGCAGGTGTAGTTGTCGCTGAAGTGGTCTGAATCGACGATGCTCAGCTTTCCGTCAGCCGATCGATTCCCGAGACGACCCTTGAAATTTGCGATGAAGTTGAGGTCATCTTCGGGATCGTATGGCGGGCCGATATTTGCGAAACGGCCGGAAGATGGATCGAAGTCGAAGCCCGCAGATGAGAGGTTCATGTCTTTCGTATCGTTGCCGAGACAGTTCAACTCCATCCAGACCCTGGTCCGGCCAAGGCGGTCGCCGATCCGGGTGAACCGGGTCCGAACACCCGAGAGGGTCCCTTCATAGATCGAGATCAGTGGGCCGGGCCTGCCCACCGAAATGCTGTCGGTGCCTGGTCCTCCGAACAACTGGTCACGGCCGGACCCGCCCCTGAGCACATCCCTGCCCGGGCCTCCCACGATGCGGTCGTCCCACGAGCCTCCCACCAGTAGATCGGGGCCGGGACCGCCAGTCAGCAGGTCGTCCTGTCTGCCGCCCCGGATCAAATCTTTGCCGGGACCTCCATGAATGATGTCCGAGGTCCTGGAACCGTTCAGGCGATCGTTCCCGGGTCCACCGAAGAACTCTGACGGGCCGTACACCGTGCCAACTTTGTCGTCGCCAGCGCCTGAACACACGGTTGAGAACGAGGCGTTGCTGACCCGGTCATTCCCGCCGAGGGTTACGAAAGTGCCGGCTTCGTCTTCGATCACATCTGCTCTCTCATCGCCGATGTAGTCGGCCAGCTTCCCGCCACATCGCAGCCACTCTGCGCTTCCCGATTCCATCTTTGCCAGGTTGAATCCGTTTCCGGGCCCGCGGAAGCCCTTTCCTGCAATCACGATCGAATCAGCGGCCTGGGTGAGAGTCGTCGTGCTCGGAGGACGGTCGTATCCGGCCTTCGGTTCGCCCAGCCATGCAATGGAGATCCCGTCGCCGCTGAATGTTGCATCCGGCCGACCAGTAGACGTGAATCGGGCGATGAACCCCGACATGTCCGAGCCATCGCAGCAACCACGGGCCAGCCCCCCGGAAACCAGAAGCCGGCCTTCATCGTCCGTCTCCAGGTCATTGATCTCGAAAGTCGGACTACGCCAGGGGAGGAATCTGGTCAGGTCCCATTGGGCGATTCGAGGCGTTACGTTCGGGACCACCGGTTCGTAGCCGTCGGAAGTCACCTTGATTATCCGGTTCTTGACGCCAAGAAGGAGGTTCCCGGAAGCGTCGACCGTAATCGCATGGCTGCTGGTTTCCCGAACGACTCCGACGAAGGGGACCGAGAATCGGTTCACGTTGGTCTGGTCAACGAGGCCGGACGAAGTCACGGTGGTGGATATGAATCCAACGTCGATTCCGTACTCGCCCTCCTGGTTTTGGCCCCGCACGACTCGAGCTCGACCTCCGGAATCAATCCATGCCCAGCTGATCCGGCCATCGAGGAACGGGAGGACCACGAAGCCGCCGGCGCCGGAAAATTCGGGGTCAGGACTGCCGTCCGCAAGGAGCCCGACTTCGAGCAGGTTGTCGCATCCGTACTCGCAATCGAAGAAGTTCCCGATGGCCCTGATCCGGCCATCGTCCAGGATTTTCAGGGAGAAGAGATCGATATCGATCGGACTGCTGGCGTAATAGGGGATCTTCAGGGGCTCGGCGTCGAATATGAATGATCCATCGATACCGAAAGTCCCGTCGACCGAACCGTCGGAATTCAGGCGAGTGATTTCACCGAGATTCCCACGGCTTCCCGCAACCACGATCTTGCCCTCACTCGCGAGGGCGATCGAGTCCCAGCCGGAACCGGCGGAAGTCACGGTGCCGCCATTGCCAAAGCCTGTGTCCAGAGAACCATCGAGCAGGAATTGCCGCAGCAGCGAACGGCCCTTCGCAGTATCGACGCCGGAAACAATGGTCTTCCCATCCTGGGTCGCCAGGATCTCCGATGGAGACTGGTTCTGGCCAACGCTGACCGGGGTCTCCACGACTCCACCGTCGCCGAATTGGTCGCTCAGGTCTCCCGGGCGGGCTGATGCCTGTGCCGGCACCAGGTAAATGGCGGCGAAAATGCAAAGCGCCGCAAAAACCCCAAAGCTCTTCATGGCTTGAACTGTTCCTCCCGGATCCAACGGACGATTACTGGTGTTCCAATAACCCCTCTGCGTTGAAAAGGTGCGGAGCCAACCTGCAAACAAACGTGCAGTCGGAGGATGCCGGGGCTGGATCCGTAACTAATGGAACATGCACGATCCGGTACTTGATGAAGCTCTGAAGCGGCTCGCAGCCGAAGCTTCGACGCGATTTTCCTCGCTGGTCGCGACCGGTGACGAGATCCCCTTCGACGTCGCCGAAAACAACGGGGACAGCTCTCATTTCTACCGCTACGTGCCGCTGACCTCCCGCTACATCAGCGCCCACCTCGAAGAGCTGAAGTCACTTCCGTCTTATGGCCCCGCCCGTGGAGCCGTCGCATCTTCCAACGTGGCCGCCCCTTATCTCGAGGCCCGTGGCATCGCTGTTCCGTCGGAACCGACCCGCCGCGCCGAAGAGATGATCGCCGTCTTCATCACCGGTCTGTGGGAAGGCACCACCGAGTTTTCGCTGGACTACAGCCGGGTGGAAGCCGCTCTGGCTTCACTGGAGATCGAATCCCGTGATGTCCATGAAGCTGACGTCCTGCTCGTGCCGTTGATCGGTTTCGAGATGACCCCGTCCGAGGTCGAGCTGACCAACGGACTGAAGATCGTGCGGGCCGATTCGGTCGACGCCCCGATCGAAGCGACCTCTTCAGAAGGAACCGAGCGCAGCCCGTGGCAGCAGGCATTCCTCGCCATGGCACCGCTCGGCGAATCGAACGAAGGCCCCAAGGTGGCAGTCGAAAAGCTTCATTCACTGGTCCGTGCGCTTCGTCTCTTCAAAGAGGGCACGGTCGGCCTCGGGCCGTTTGCTTTCGCACCGATCGGCGATGACGCCTGGCGCCGGGTTGAGACCGGTGCCCATCCGCCGCGCCCCGGCAGTTACTTCCTGATCGAATCCGAAGTTCCCGGCTTCGACGACTTCGTTCAGCGTCTCGCGGAGAACTCCGCCCAGAATGACGCAATCGCTTTTGCCGAGAAGCGTTTCCAGTTCGGATGCGAGCGCAGCCGCCCGGTCGACGCGCTCTGTGACCACCTGCTGGCGATCCGCTCCGCACTCGGTGGGGAAGGCGTGATTGACGCACCGCTCGCCGCTCGTGCCGCAGCTCTCATCACCGGTGAAGCTGACGACGAACGTGCCCGCAAGCGCATCGAATCGGCGCTTGACCTGGAGCAGGCGCTGATCAACAATGAAGAGACGATGATGATCGGTGGCGAATCCGCCAGCTACCTGGCCGCCTGGGTCGAAGACTCGACCCGCCACATCCTGCGTGAGGCCGTGCTCGGCAACTACGACTCGAACCTGAACGTCGTTGCTGAAGAGACGCTGATCACTTCCGGCCTGCAGGCCGGCGAAGGCAGCGCCAGCCAGATGGGATCGACCTCCGAATGGGACGTCATCCCCGAGCCGAACGTGGACTTCGCCGAAGCCGAGTCCGCTGGCGCCGAAATCCATATCTTCAAGCCGCGGATCGTCGCGGATGACAACAGTTTCGGTCCGGAAGTGGAGGCAGGGGTTGACCCCCTGTTCGGATCGGTTCCTGAGTTCGAGCCCGAGCCGATCCCGGGGGAGAACGAAACGCGCTTCGAATCGATGCCGGAGATCGAAGCCGCCCTTGGCATCGACCGTGACGTGTCTGACTTCTCAGGCATCCCGGACATCACGCCGCTGCGTGAGCCCGCCCCCGATCCCGGAGAGATCAAGGTTTCGGCCTCGACCAGCATCGGATCGAGTCTGCGGGAGGACTGGCTCAGCCAGACCCGCCCGGGTCAGACCATGGAATGGCCGGCCCACGCCCTCGACGGACTTGACTCGGTGCGCAAGCAGGATCACGGCACCCCCGACCGCAAGCTCTTCCCGGAACCCGAGACCACCGAATGGTCGATCTCGGAGATGAATTACAGGCGCAATAAACCTGCATGAGGTAGCACCTCTCGACCACTCGGCGGAACTTCGAAATCAGAATCGCACAACGAAGTGAAGCGATTCGGATTCCTTGTTCTAGGGTGAGGCGAGTTTGATTCGGGTCTCTTCGTCGGCGAAGAGGTACTCGTTGATCGTCGAGAGTCCTTCGATGTCGTGGACATCGGTGTCGAGGTAAGGGATCCGGATGACCGGCTCGCCGCTGAGGTTTTCGCTCAGGCGGGTGATGTTCTTGCTGTCCCGCAGCGCCAGCACGTCGTATTCGGCGAGATTGCGGGCAACCTCCTTGGCCAGTTCGGGGTTTTCCAGCTGTTCGTCCAGCTTGCCAGTCAGCTCCTTGACGTTCGGCTTGCGGGTCCCGAGGCGGTAGCGCACCCGGTTGACGACGGCCCCGCCGAAGTTCATTTTCTGCTCGACCAGCTTGGAGTGGAAGAAAACGGCCTCTTCGACCTGGTCGGCCTGTGAACCGCACACAATGACGAAACAGGTCTGATCGTCGCTGAGCAGGGCGCTCACGCGGTGTGCGCGGTCCTGGAATCCGTCGATCATGCCGCTGAAGGCGGTGAAGAACTCGGAAAGGTCGGCCAGCAGGTCGAAACCAACCAGGCGCTTGAGGACCGAAAGGGCGACACCGGCGCCGCGGCCGGCCACGCGGGCAGCGAAACCGGTCGGCTTGAGGAAGATCTGAAGCGACTTGCCTTCGATGAACTGGGTCAGCCTGGTCGGAGCATCAAGGAAGTCGAGAGCATTGCGACTGGGCGGGGTGTCGAGGACCAGCAGATCGAAGCGGCCTTCGGAGTGAAGCTCGAACAGCTTCTCCATCGCCATGTACTCCTGCGACCCGGCCAGGGCACCCGAGATCTGCTGGTAGATCCGGTTGTTGAGGACCCGGTCACGGGCCTCGGCATCTTCCGCATGGCGGGCGATCAGCTGGTCAAAGGTCTCTTTCGCGTCGAGCATCATCGCCCAGAGCTCGCCGCCTTCTCCTTCGATGCCGTGTTCCTCGATCAGTTTCGGATCCACCCGGGACGCTTCGTTGCCGAGCTCTTCCAGCCCCAGTGAATCGGCCAGGCGCTTCGCGGGATCGATCGTCAGCACGCACACCTTGTGACCCCGGGCGGCCATGCCGAGGGCGATCGCGGCCGATGTCGTGGTTTTGCCGACGCCACCCGAACCCGCACAGATGCAGATCCGGTTGCCTTCGAGGATGTCTTCGATCGAGGGCATCAGGAGAGCTCCTCGGCCAGCTTGCGGGCGGAACTCAGGTCGATCTCCGGCTTGAAGATGAACGGCAGGGTGGTGATCGGTGCTTTGACCATGCTTTCGAGCCGGTCGAGCTGCTCCTTCTGAGAAGCGGTCCGCGTACATTGTGAGATCGCGGCTTTCTTGGCGGCGCGGATCTCTTCGTCATCGCTCCTGCCCAGCTTCTTGATCGCTTTCAGGTCGGTGGCGGTGTACCGGTCCGGGTAGAGCGCATTCATGATCACGCGGTCGACCGAGATGTTTACGTCGCCGGTCAACTCGGCTTCAAGGTTGGCGGTTTCATTCACCGGCATCTCTTCCGGAAGCGAAACGATGACGCTGCCGGTGTGGTCGTGGTCATTGATCATGTCCTGGAGCTGGCGGGCCTGGGTGTGGATCGGCCCGACCCGGGCGATGTTGGCGAAGGTCCGGGGGCTCTGGAGGAAGCTGATGCCGTGGCCGGTGGCGGGCGCATCAACGATGACCAGGTCGTACTTGCGACCGTGCTTCAGCTTGCGGTCGTCCAGGGCCAGTTCCCAGATCTTGCCGATCGTGACCAGTTCGTTCAGGCCCGGGGTGGCGGCGGCCAGGTAGGTGAACATGCGACTGCGAAACAGGAGATCCCGCATTGCCTTGACCTTCAGCTGCAGCAGGACGTACTCGCGCATCGAGTCCTCAGGATCGATCGAAATCGCCCAGAGGTTGTTGCGCATCTCCACTTCCTTGAAGCCGACATCGGCCTGGCGGAAGACGCGCGAAGCGTTCTCGGTCGAAGAAACCTCGACCACGATCGTGCGTTTACCTTCCAGCGCAGCCCGGATGCCGAGGGCGATCGCGACGGTCGATTTGCCGACGCCACCCTTGCCGGTGACGAACAGGATTCGCTTTTCGAGGAAGTCGAGGATCACACCATTGAACCCGATTTGGGCGCTCGGCAAACTCCCGGGGCAGGAAAACAGCGCTGTCATGCGAATAACGGCTCAAATGCGAATCCTGAGCCGCAAGAACCACGCCCGAGAAGAAACCGCCCCCGAGAGGGAGACGGTCGAACCTGTGGAACGCGAATCCGGCTTCGAAGAAGCTGATTCCGCGCCTGCCCCTGCCGCGACGCCGGCGATGGCCGCAGAACGCCCTGCGGTGAGCGAAGGCAGTGCCGTGCCATCACCACCGGTCGAAGATGATCTGGAGAAGATAGAAGAAGAAGCCGCCGCCGAAGAGACCGAGATCCGGATGAAGGCCTCTGACCTTCTCGCGCCGACCAAACGCAATCTGGGTGACCACGTAAAGCCCGCGCCGGCCCAGGTTCCGACCGACATGGCTGACGTGATCAGCTTCGCCAACCAGAAAGGTGGTGTCGCCAAGACGACGTCCACCCTGAACACTGCAGTGGCGCTGGCCGAGCTCGGCAACCGGGTCCTCTGCATTGATCTTGACCCGCAGGGAAACCTGACCATGAGCCAGGGAATCGACCCGGACAAGGTTGAGCACAGCATGTACGACGTGCTGGTCAACGACATGCCGATCTCCGAGATCATCAGCCATCGCGAGATTGACATCGCTGTCGCTTCGCTCGACCTGGCCGGAGCTGAAATCGCCATGAGCACCAAGATCGGCCGTGAGCGCTCGCTTGAAAAGGCGCTGCGCGAAGTCCACGCGGACTACGACTACATCTGCATCGACACGCCGCCCAGCCTGGGTCTGCTGACGATCAACGCTCTCACCGCTTCGAACAAAGTGATCATCCCGGTCCAGTGCGAGTACCTGTCGATGCGCGGCCTTGTGCAGCTTCAGTCGACCTTGACGATGATCCAGGAGAACCTCAACCCGAACGTCGAGATTGCGGGCATCCTGCCAACCATGTTCGACGCCCGGACCCTCCACGCCCGCGAGGCGGTTTCGATCCTCGAAGAGAACTTTGGAGACCTCGTTTTCAAGTCGCGCATCCGCAAGGCAGTGAAATTCGCGGAAGCGCCGGTGCGAGGCGCTAGTGTCCTCAAGTACGATCCGGACAGCCGTGCGGCTTCGTACTACCGAAACTTGGCCAAGGAGGTCTTGGAAGATGGCGCGTCGTAAACGAGCGAGTATGCGTGAAGGTCCTCTCGCGGACCTGTTTCGCTCGACCTCTGACGACGATGCCGCTCCCGAGCCACCGGAATTCGAGCCGGGTGGTGATGTTTCACGGTCCTCGGAAGCCGAGAGCCGGGTTGAGGCCCGGAGCGACCTCCCGAACGAGCCGGTCGAAGCCGATTCCGACAGCAGTTCTTTTTATGACGACGAAGACACAACTGAAACCCCACCTGCTCCGGACGCCGGCTCTTCCGGCCGTTATGGTCGCAGCGAGCCCGTGCCCCGGGGCGAAGGCGAGCCTGCCCGTCCGGCCCGCCCCAGCAATGAGCCCGAACCTCAGTCCGATCCGCTCCAGGCGCCGAACCCCGGTGCCGACATGAGCAACGTGCCGGACGCCCAGGACCGGCTCAAGCGGATCTTCTCGGAGACCCCGCCAGGTCCGCGTGACGACGGCCCGCGCTACGGTCGCCAGGAACCGTCTTCCGTAAGCGGTCCCGGTGTTCCGCACTCGCCGGTTATTCGCGTGGTTGGAGTTGGTGGTGGCGGAGTCAACGCGATCAACCGTATGATCGAAGCCCAGATCCCGGGAGTGGAGTTCATGGCGGTCAACACCGACCTCCAGTCCCTCCAGCTCTGCGTCTCTGACCTGACCGTCCACATCGGCGGCGACGAGACCCGCGGCCTCGGTGCCGGCGCCGATCCTTCGCTTGGATTCCGGGCTGCATTCGACGAGCAGGACCGCATCAAGCGGCTGCTCAAGGGCTCCGACATGGTCTTCATCGCGGCCGGCGCCGGAGGCGGCACCGGAACCGGTGCGGCTCCGGTGATCGCCAGGCTTGCCCGTGACCTCGGTGCGCTTACCGTCGGAATCGTCACCAAGCCGTTCACTTTCGAAGGCAGCCGCCGCATGAAGCAGGCCGAGCAGGGCATCGAAGCTCTCGCCGGAGAAGTCGACACTCTCATCGTGATCCCGAATGATCGCCTGCTCGAAGTCCTCGACCAGTCGACGCCGATGGTTGATGCTTTCCAGGTCGCCGATGACGTCCTGCGTCAGGGTGTCCAGGGAATTTCCGATCTGGTGACCCTGCCTTCGGTGATCAACCTCGACTTTGCCGACGTGCGCTCGATCATGTCCGACGCCGGCCGGGCCCTGCTCGGCATCGGCATGGGCACCGGGCCGGACCGCGCAATGATCGCTGCCGAGAAGGCAATTTCTTCGCCGCTGCTCGAAACCCCGATGGACGGCGCCAGGTCGATCCTCCTTTCGGTGACCGGTGGCACCGACCTCTCGCTGATCGAAGTTTCCGAGGCTGCCCGCCTGGTCGGCGAAGCCGCCCACCCGGACGCCAACATCATCTTCGGCGCGAATATCGACGAAGAACTCGACGACCAGATCTGGATCACGGTCGTCGCGACCAGGTTCGATGAGAAGGGCGTACCCAAGCGTCGTTCCACCGAAGGCCGCAAGTCAGATGACAGCAGACGCTCCGGCCGCGGCCGCAGGTCCCCGCGTGAAGACTCACTGCCGGTTGTCGGCGGAAGCGACATCCCCGAGTTCCTCTCGTAAGAAGTGTCCTCCCGCGGGGTTGTTGCGGCAGGACATCCGTTAACCGCTGAAGCAGGTGCTGAAGCACTGAGGGTCGGCGGCAACGCGGTCGACGCCGCAGTTTCGGCGGCGATGGCATCGTTCTCCCTGGAAAGCGCCCTGACCGGTCTCGGGGCCGGCGGATTCATGGTTGTCAGCGGGCCCGGGCAGGAGCCGGTCCTGCTGGACTTCTTCGTCGCAGCTCCTGGCCAGGGGGAACTCGAGCGCACCGGTGAACTGATTCCGGTGCCGGTTCATTTCGACGAGAAGACGAGCCAGGTCTTCAATGCCGGGGCGGCCTCCTGTGGTGTGCCCGGGGTGGCGGCCGGGCTGGCCCTGGCCCTGGAGAGGTTCGGCTCGATGGAGTTGCGAGACCTGATCGGGCCAGGGGTGAAGTTCGCCCGGCAGGGAGCCCCCCTGAACCGTGAGCAGGCATACGTGCTGCGGATCCTCGAGCCGATCTACACCGCCACCGCGGAGGCGCGGAAGATCTACGCGCCCGATGGCCACTACCTCGCTGAAGGTGACCTCTTCCGTTATCCCGATCTTGCCGTGGCTCTCGAGCGGTTTGCCGAAGAGGGAGCCGAAGCGTTTTATGGCGGGGACATCGCCGAGTCAATCGAGAGCTACGTTTGCGGACTTGGCGGCGTGCTTTCCGTCGCTGATCTGGCTGCCTACGAAGTTATCGCCCGCGAACCGGTGACCGCGAAGTTCAAGGGGCATGAGATCTTCACCAATCCGCCCCCTTCGGCCGGCGGGATCCTGGTTGCACTCTGCCTTTCGATGCTGGAGCGAATCGGTTCGAGCGGCACGGTCGACATCAACCGGGTGATGAGTGCAGCCAACGCCGCCCGCGGCGGAGAATTTGCCGAGAGCCTCAAAATCGAAGGATTCTCTGCCCGGTTCCTGTCATCCGATTCTGTTTCCCGCGCGCTGGAATCGAGCGACCGTCTGGGCTCGACGACTCACCTCGCGGCGATGGATTCAGATGGCCTTTGCGCGTCGATCACCTGCTCCAACGGCACCGGCTCCGGACTGGTTGTGCCCGGAACCGGTATTCATCTGAACAACATGCTCGGCGAAGAAGATCTCAACCCACTCGGTTTCCACATGGCCTTGCCGGGAAGCAGGGTGAGTTCGATGATGTCGCCAACGGTGATCAGGCGTGATGGAGAGGTCGTAGCCGGGATCGGAAGTGCCGGATCAAACCGGATCCGCTCGGCAGTCCTGCAGACGACGATCAACCTGCTGGATCGCGGAATGTCGCCGCAGGAAGCTGTTGACGCCGGGCGCATCCACCTCGAAGCCGGAATCCTCCAGGCGGAACCCGGAGTCGATGGAGATGGCCTGGCTGCGCTCGAAGCGACTGGCCAGGAAGTGTTCCGCTGGACTTCGAAGAATCTTTTCTTCGGTGGGGTCCAGATGGTCACCCGGGATTGTGAAACCGGTGAACTCGACGGCGCCGGCGACCCGAGAAGGGGCGGAGCGGTGGTCCATGTCTGAGATGCCTGATTTCGAAGCCGAAGGCCTGCTGGAGGGGCTGGAAGAAGACCAGCGCGAGCCTCGTCTGATGCTTCTGGAAAAACTCTGGAGAGAGGAAGGGGTGAACCTGGAGACCCTCCGCGGCGAGGTCGAAGTCGGCCGACTCGCGCTGCTGCCGGCCGACCTCATCCTGGGTCGCAACCAGAAGCGGTTTTCACCAAACGAGATCGCTGAGACAACCGGGCTGGACGTCGAAGACTTTCGTCGGATCATTGTCGCGCTGGGATTCCCCAAACCCGATCCGGACAACGCGATCTTCGGCATTGAAGATGTCCACGCTGCGCGGCGGTTCAAGCACTTCCTCGATGCCGGTGCTTCCCGCGACAGCATCCTGGCGGTCACCCGGCAGGTCGGGTCGAGCGCGGCCCGAATCGCCCAGGCGCACCGCGACCTGCTGGCCAGCGACCTGATCGACCCGGGGGCCAACGAATTCGAAGCGGCCATGGGACTGCGGTCGGCCGCGGGAGACCTTATGCCGCTCGGCGAGCAGGCGGTCACCTATGCCCTGAGGGCCCACTTCATTGAGCAAATCCGTGGCGACGTGATCGCCGTCGCCGAGCCGGGCTGGCTCGGTCCCGGTCAAAAAGGGGTTGAAGTTTCGGTCTGTTTCGCTGACCTCGTCGGTTTCACCCGGCTCGGTGAGCGTTCGGACCTCGAACGGCTCGGCACCGTTGCCAAGCTGCTCGAATCGGTGGCGATCGAGGTCACCAACCCGGAAGTCCGCCTGGTCAAGTTGATCGGCGATGCCGCGATGCTCGTCTCGGAAGACGGCGCCGCCCTGCTCGATGCAGCGCTGCGATTCATCGAGGTCGGGCGTGAGGCCGGTGACGAACTGCCCGCGCTCAGGGTCGGCGTGGCCCGCGGACTGGCCGTTCCCCAGTTCGGCGACTGGTTCGGCAACCCGGTCAACCTGGCCAGCCGGATCACGGAAGCCGCCCGTCCAGACAGCGTCCTGGCGGAAGCAACTGCTGTCGAAGCCGCCGGCGACGACTTCTATTTCTCACGGGCCGGCGAGCACAGGTTCAAGGGCCTTAAGCGGCCGGTGAAGCTGTTTCGCGTACGACGTGAGAAGCGCAGCGGAAGCGACCGCGAAATCGCGGAAGACCCGGACGACGACGAAGACGAAACCTAAGCGGGCTTGTTCGCCGAGAGCAGCAGGTTGTAGAAAAGCTCGGGCGGCAGGTAAGGCTCCAGCAGGCCGTTGTCCACCTTCTGGAAGGCGATGTAGCTGTTGTAGGCGAAGCTTCGCCAGCGCAACGGAATCGAGTCGGGTGTGGCCGATGATTCCATCGACCGCATTCCCCAGCCCCAGACGTTGGCGACCAGCTCTTCGCCCTTGACCCGGGTGCCTTCGAATCCGGTCCGCGGAGGGATCGCGCGCAGATCCGCGGGAACGAAAGCGTGGACATCGACTTCGGGCTCGAGGCTGTGTTCGTCGTCGGCCAGTTCCTCTTCAGTGTGCTCCAGAGTTTCGGCACCGATCAGTCGGCGCCAGGCTGGCGCGAAAAAAGAACCGGTGCGCTTGGGCACGGCGGCCAGACGGTCACCGTAGCGGGAGGGCTCGCCACAAAAGACGATCCGTCCGCCCGGACGCAGAACCCGGAAGAACTCAGAAAACGCCTTGTCCAGGTCGGGTATGTGGTGGAGTACGGCGTGGCCGATCACCACGTCAAAGCTCTCGTCGGCGAAAGGCAGGGTCTCGGCTTCGGTCACGACGGTCTTCACCGGAACGCCCAGGCCTTTGGCCGTTTTCTCCAGGGAAGCCAGCATGCCGGGTGAGATGTCGGTCGCGGTCAGGTTGCCGATCAGACCCTGAGTTGCGAGGTTCAGCGAGAAGTAGCCGGTGCCGGCTCCGATCTCGAGCGCATCCTCGAACTTCTCGGGCTTGCCGCCAAGGGCTTTCTTCAGCTTGAGGGCAACCTGATGCTGGCCGATCTCTCCGAAGTCGATGCCCCATTTGGCATCGTAGGAATCGGCCGCGGCGTCGTGGTAACGGGTGTTGACATCTTTGATGTGGTCCGGCGTGGCCGTTGGGGAAGCGGGCATGGCGGAGAAAGATAGGGAAGAATCGCTCTCCTTGACCGACACGTACATCCAAGATGACCAGCCCGAAGGTGTTCCACCACTCGAATTGACCGGGGAGCGCACCCTTCCCGACGTGCCAGAAGAGAACTACTGGTACCGCCGCCATCTGGCCGTATACGAATGGATCGCCGCCCGTGTGGCCGGCCTCACCGTGGTCGATCTGGCCTGCGGTGAGGGCTACGGTTCGAGCGTCCTGGCCGGTTCGGCCAGCGACGTGATCGGGGTTGATGCGAACCCCGAAGCTTTTGCCCACGCCAGCGCCAAGTACAGCTCGGACAAGCTGAGCTTCCGGCGGGAGCTCGTCGAAAGCTTCCGCGAGCCGCGGGACGCAATTGTCTTCCTCCAGACGATCGAGCACATCACCGACCCCGACGCCCTTCTCCAGGGATTCGCCGAAGTCGCCCCGGTGTCCTACATCTCGACCCCCAACCTGTTGACCCTGGCGCCGGAGGGCGCCGAGAAGTCGGACAACCCCTGGCACATCAAGGAGTACAGGCTGGAGGAATACCGGGCGCTGCTCGAGCCCCATTTCTCCACGGTCGAGATCCTCGGCCTTTCGCACGCCCGAAAGCTGCGCTGGCACGAGCTGGCGCTGTCACTCGGCTGGGACCGGGTTCACGAATCCCTCGGCATCTCCAAGCCTTTCTACGACCGCTTCACGCCGGCGATTTCGGCCAGCGACTTCCGCCTCTCCAACACCAACCTCGAAAGCGCCCTGGACTTCATCGCCGTCTGTCATGTCTGAATCCGGGGGGGAGGTCGGCGATCTGGCGATTGTCCTCCACGCCCACATGCCATACGTCGAAGGCTTCGGAACCTACCCGTTTGGTGAGGAGTGGCTTTTTGATGCGGTGGTTCGCTCACACCTGCCGGTTCTCGATTTCGCCCACGACATCACCCTGACGGTGACCCCGGTTCTGGCCGATCAGCTGGAAGCACCCGGGGTGGCCGAAAGGCTCCGGAATTTCCTGGTCGAGCACCGGATCGGCGCGGCCCGGAAAGACATGGAAACAGCCGAGCCCCGATTCCGGGCTGCGGCAATCGCCGAAAAGGAGCGCTACGAAAAAGCCCTGGCCGTTCTCGACAGCCACGGCGGAGACGCCTTGAAAGCGTTTGCTGAAGCTGGCGCTTCCGGCCGGGTGTCATTGGCGGCTTCGAGCGCCACCCACGCCGTATTGCCGCTCATCGCCACCCGTGACGGGATTGACCTTCAGGTGCAGACCGGAGTCGCTTCCCACGAGCGCCGTTTCGGCTGGCAGGGAGGCTTCTGGCTGCCGGAGTGTGCCTACGTGCCCGATCTCGAATGGGACCTGGCCCGCAACGGGGTGGAGTGGTTCTGCGTTGATCAGAGCCGGCATCAAGATCCGCTTGACGCCCTGCGACCGGTTGCCACCGACGCCGGGCCGGTCGCTTTCACGATCGACTGGCCGGCGATCTCCTGGCTGTGGGACATGGAGGGTTACCCGTCCTGGAAGGGGTATCTCGATTTCCACCGGCTTTCGATGAGCGGCATCCAGATCTTCCGGATCGATGGCGAGCCATACGACCCCGAAGCGGCGGCCGAAGTTGCGTCGAGGCAGGCCGACGAGTTCCTCGATGCCACCGTCGAGCGTCTTTCGACCTACCGCGAAAGCAGGGGGGAGAACGGCCTGATGGTTTTTGCGGTCGACTGCGAGCTGCTCGGCCATTGGTGGTCCGAGGGCCCGATCTGGCTGGAAAACGTGCTTGAGCGGGCTGCTGCGCACGGGATCAGGCTGGTCACCCTTGACGATGCCGCGGCGAACGGAGCGACCCGCGAAGCGGAACTCAATGCGTCAACCTGGGGGGAGAACAAGGACTTCAGCACCTGGGACGACCCGGTGGTAGCGGATCTCACCTGGGCCGCCCGGCGGCTCGAACTCGAAGTCCGCAAAGTGGTTGCCGCCGGCATCGAACCGGTGCAGGCCGAGCGGGCCGCGCGGGAGTTGCTTGCGGTCCAGTCAAGTGACTGGGCTTTCCTCGACAATCGCAAGCAGGCTGGCGACTATCCCTTTGACCGGGCCATCCAACACTCCCGCGAGGCCTTCGACGCCCTACAATCCCCAGTCGATGCCAATCATGTACCCATTGATTCACGGGTCAGATCCCTTGCTCCGGACCTGAGCCTCAAACCGCTCCTCATTCCGTAGACAGCCCAAGTCATGCAGCCGAACCGAATCCTGATCGTCTCCTGGGAATATCCGCCACTGATCGAAGGCGGCCTCGCCCGCCACGTTCGCAAGCTTTCGGAAGCGCTGGTCCGGCTCGGGGTTGAAGTCCATGTCCTGACCCGCGGCGGTGAACAGGCAACGGTCGAAGAAGAGATGGCCGGCGTCCAGATCCATCGCATCGTCGAGCCCGAACGGCCGACCGACCTGGCCGAATTCGTCACCTGGGTCGAGCGGATGAACGCTGACATGCTCGCCGCCGGGGTTGACCTCGGTGACCGCTACGAGTTCGACCTGATCCACGGCCACGACTGGCTTGTGGCCGGTGCCTGCGACCATCTGGCCCGCCGCTACGGCGTTCCACTGGTCACGACGATCCACGCCACCGAGTGGGGCCGTCACCAGGGCTGGGTCGAGAACCATCCCCAGGCCCACATCCATGGGGTGGAAAAGTGGATCACCAACCGTTCCGACCGGGTCATTGCCTGCTCCCACTTCATGCGGGAACAGATCGCCGACATCTTCAGCGTTGAAGAGGGCCGGATCTCGGTCATCCCCAACGGCATCGATTCGGATGACCTGCCCGCTGGCGATCCGGTCGAGCTGGCCCGTCTGCGTTCCGAGTTCGCCAGGCCGGATGAGAACCTGGTCCTGCTGATCGGTCGCCTGGTTTACGAAAAAGGTTTCCAGCTGGCGCTCGAAGCGATGCCGGCCGTGATCGAGGCCCTGCCCAACACCCGATTCCTGGTCGCCGGATCAGGCACGCATGAAGCCGAGCTGCACAAGCAGGCCGAAGAGCTGGGGCTCATGGCCCACGGAACTTTCCTCGGCTGGATTGGCGATGACGTGCTCCATTCGCTCTACCGGATCGCCGACCTGACCGTGGTTCCATCGATCTACGAACCGTTCGGCCTGGTTGCACTGGAAGCAATGGCTTCGGAGTGCCCATGCATCGCCGCCGACACCGGTGGCCTGCGAGAAGTCGTGCCGATCGAAGGCGCCGGACTGCGATTCCGGCCAAGCGACCCGGAGCACCTCGCCGAAGCAGCGATCCAGGTCCTTGGTGACGAAGAACTGAGCCACCGAATGGTCGAAGAGGGACTCGCCCACATCCGAATGTTCGACTGGGACGACGTCGCGCTACAGACCCTGGACCTTTACAGGGGGCTGGCGCCGGTCAAAGACCAGGCCTGAGGCCTAGGGAATTTCGAGGACGCCGGGGCCTGGCTGGGGCTCGACGGGATCGGGCCACTTCATTTTTTTGGGGGCCTCTCGCATTCGCAAGACCCGGGCGGGGACTCCTCCCACTACTGCGTTGGCCGGCACGTCTTTGGTCACTACTGAATTCGTTCCGATGATCGAGTTGTCTCCCACCCTGACTCCTCGCAGGACGCAGGCTCCGTACCCGATCCACACGTTGGAACCGACGATCACGTCCTTCATGTAGATGCCCTGGCCGCGGATCGGCCTTTCCACCTCAACCACGCCGTGGTCGAAATCGATGAACATGGTGCGGTCGGCGATCACGCACTCGGCCCCGATCCGGACCCGCTGGTAGGCGGAGATAGTGCAGTCCTGGCCCATCACCGTCTTGTCGCCGATCTCCACGCGGCCTTCGTGGCAACGGATCTTGGTGCCATCGCCGATCCAGACCCAGCGTCCGAATTTAACCGAGGCATCCTGGCCGGCCTGGAGCTGAAGGTGTTTGCCGAAGAAGACCGGGCCGTCGGTTTCCCAGCCACGTCCTGCGGCCGTGAACAGGCGTCGCCGGGCATAACGACCGAACAGGCGCGCGTATTTCGGCGTCAGCATGCGGTTCCGCGCGAAGAAAGCAAGAGATCGAATCAAAGCGTGGCTGACTTTATTGGTGAGTTGGCCAGCGCCGCTTTCTCCACTTCAAGCGGCTGCCGCTTCACCTTCTAAACTGCCTGTCCATGCCGGAGACCTCAACCAAAGTCAAGTCACTCGCCGAGCGCCTGCTCGCCGGTGACAAACGGGCACTGGCCCGGGCGATCACGCTGATCGAATCCGACGATCCGATCGGATGGGATCTGGTCCGGGAGGTTTTCCCGATGACCGGCAAGGCACGCATCATCGGTTTCACCGGGCCACCCGGCGTCGGCAAGAGCACCCTGATCGGAGCCCTCACCGGCGAGTTCAGGAAAGAGGACCGCCAGGTGGCGGTGCTCTCGATCGATCCGTCCAGCCCATTCACCCAGGGCGCACTGCTCGGTGACCGCATCCGGCTGACCGAGCATTTTCTCGACGGCGGGGTCTTCATCCGTTCGATGGCTTCACGTGGTGCCCTTGGAGGCCTCTCCGAAGCGGCGCTCCAGGCGGCCCTGGTCATGGACGCGTCCGGCAAGGACGACGTCCTGATCGAAACGGTCGGCGTGGGGCAGGGAGAGATTGACATCGTCGACCATGCCGACACGATCGTCCTGGCACTCATGCCCGGATCCGGCGATTCGATCCAGGCACTCAAGGCCGGCATCATGGAGATCCCGGACGTGATCGTGGTCAACAAATCCGACCACCCGATGACCGACACGATGATCCGCGAGGTCCGCGGGGCCCTTTCGCTGGCCCACACTCCCGGCGACTGGCGAGTGCCTATCCTCCGGACCGAAGCCGCCCGCGGCGAAGGCATCGAGGAGCTTGCGGCCAAGGTCACGGAGCACGGCGAGTTCATCAAGGCGCAGGGAACCCTGACCGAACGTCGCGCCCGGAACCTTCGAAATGAGGTCCTCGGAATAGCTTCTGCCAGACTGCGGCGACGCCTGGAAGCCGCAATCAAGGATGATCCCGAAGTGGTCGACCTGCTGAACCGGGTCGTAAGCCGGGACCTTGATCCCGCAACTGCCGCCGCCCAGCTACTGGAAAGAGAGATCGATGTCTGACGCCAGCACCGAAAAAGCAGCTTCAGCCCGCCAGCCGGGTCTCGAAGACGTGAAGCAGTGGGTGGGTTACCGGGTCGACGAAGTCTCCGGCCACAGTGTCGCCAAGGTTGAAGGCCTGTTCGTCGATCAGGAGTCGGGCGAGCCAGCCTGGGTTTTGGTCAAGCTGGGCAGGTTCGGCAAGATCGTTCCGGTCTCGATCCGCGAATGTGCCGCCGCGGCCGGACGGGTCTGGGTGCCGCATGACCGTGAAGTGATTCGAAACGCTCCGGCAGTCGATCCAGAGATGCCATTGAACCGTGAGCAGGAACTCCAGGTGCTCAGTTATTACGGCATCCCGGAAACGGTCGGACGCGGGGTGGAGATCGTTGATCGCCCGGCCGGCACAGTGACTTCCCAGGCGCCGGTCTCCTGAGCTTCCGCTTGCCGGCGGGTTGAACACCGCCACTATGCTCTGAACCGATGACAAGACGGCCGAGCATTCGGGATATTGCCGAAACCACCGGTGTCTCCGCGGCAACGGTGTCACTGGCGCTGCGTGACAAGGGCCGCATGTCGGACGAAACCCGCAACCGGATCAAGGCTGCGGCAGTGCTTGCCGGATATGTGCCCAACTCGACCGCCCGTTCGCTGGCTGGCGGCCGGACGCAACTGATCGCGATATCGCTGCCGTCGATCGAAGTTGCTCCGCATGAGCTTGGTTCGGTCGAATACTTCTTCCGGCTGCTCGGTGCGGCCGCAGCCAAAGCTCTCGAACTTGACCACGGCCTGCTCGTGGTTTCGCCTTCAGAGGCCCCGGATCGTTTTGCGGTTGACGGCGCGGTCGTGGTTGACCCTTCCGAAGACGACCGGACGATCGCGGCCTTCGACCGGCTGGGCCTGCCGGTGGTGACCATCGGCCGGCGCCTTGGTGAATGCGAATCGCGACCGCACCGCAGCCTGGTCGTGAACAACGACTTCATCGCTTCAACCAGGGAGGTCCTGGACCACCTGCGGGATCGTGGCTCTTCTTCGCTGGCTCTGTTCGCCTGCCACCCGATCGACTCGTTCCAGCAGGACAGCATCGATTCGTACCGGGACTGGTGCGGGCGACACGGGGCCGAACCGAAAGTGGTGATGGCGGACAGCCCGATGCCGGAACAGGCCGAACTGGCAGCAAAAGGACTATTCGATGGCCCGAACCGGATCGACGGGGTATACGCGACGGTCGACACCCTGGCCGAGGCCGTGCTTGAGCGCGCGGCCGGTCTGGGCATCACGGTTCCTGCGGACCTCCGGATTGCCACCTGCAGCGACGGCGTAATCGCCCGTTCCACTTCACCCACATTGACGACCCTGGACGAGAAGGCGGTAGAGCTGGGTGAAGCTGCGGTGGAGATGCTGATCGCGGCAATCCTCGACCCCGGGTCGGGGCCGGGCTTCGTTCAGGTCAGCACCGAACTGATCGTCAGGGAATCAACAGCCTAGGGCCCGGGCGATGACCATCTGCTGGACTTCGTCGGTGCCTTCGCCAATCGTGAGGATCTTGGCGTCGCGGTAGAACCGGCAGACCGGGTATTCCTCGATGAAGCCGTAACCACCATGGATCTGGACCGCTTCTTCGGTGGCGCGCACAGCGAGCCGGCCGGTAATCAACTTGGCCTGGGCGGCGGTCAGCGAGAAGTCTTCCCCGCGGTCCTTCATGATCGCCGCCTTGTAGGTCAGCAGGCGGGCCGCTTCGAGGGCGGATGAGATATCGGCGATCTTTGCCTGGATCGACTGGAACTTGGAGATCGACTGGCCGAATGCCTGACGTTCCTTGGCGTATTTGATCGCTTCGTCGAGGGCACCCTGCGCAACGCCGACTGCCATCGCGGCAACACCGATGCGGCCACCGTCGAGGATGTTCAGGAACTGCTTGAAGCCCTGTCCCTGCGGACCGAGCATCGCCGACTTCGGCAGGCGTACGTCATCAAAGCTGAGCGGGTGGGTGTCCGAGGCATTCCAGCCCATCTTCCGATACGGCTTCTCGACTGTGTAGCCGGGGGTTCCGTTGGGCACGATGAAGTTGGAGATCTCGGCGCGGCCCCGATCGTCCTGACCGGTGACGGCGGTGATCGAAACGCAGCCCGAGATGTCGGTGCCGGAGTTGGTGATGAACTGCTTGGCACCATTGATCACCCATTCATCGCCGTCGAGGACGGCGCGGGTCTTGGTGTTACCGGCGTCTGATCCGGCTTCCGGTTCGGTCAGCCCGAATGCGGCAAGTGTCTTGCCTGCCATGAGCTGCGGCAGCCATTCCGCCTTCTGCTCCTCGCTGCCCCAGTTGTAGATCGGGGTGGTGCCGAGAGAGATGTGGGCGGCCAGGGTGATCGCCACGGATGAGTCAATGCGGGCCAGTTCTTCGACCGCGAGGGCGTAGGAGAGGATGTCACCGCCACCGCCACCGACTTCCTCCGGGAACGGGATTCCCATGAGGTCGAGGTCGGCCATTTTCTGCACGATCTCGTAAGGAAAAGCCTTGGTGCGATCCAGTTCTTCGGCAACCGGCGCGACTTCATTGCGCGCAAAGTCCCGAACGGTTTCCTGCAGCAGACGCTGCTCATCTGTGAAATCAAAGTTCATGGGACGAATCCTAGGTGCTGGCCGTGTTTCACGGAGGCCAGGCGGGCATCAAGCCAGTCGGGCCATCGCTCCTCCTTGGCTGCTCCCAGAGCAGCAAAGGAGGAGCGATGGCCCGGGACCGGCATGACACAACAGGCATCGCTCCCTGTTTGCTGCTCCACGCGAAGCCAACAAGGAGCGATGGTTGTTCTTTCGGTCAGCGTGACTTTTGGGGGGCGGGCGAAGCGGCGGACGCCTCGGGGGCTTGTTCGTGTTCGACGTGGCCCGGGATCGACTCGGCCTCGCGGACTTCGAGGTGCTTCCCGCACTTCATGCAGATCCGGCGGTCGTCGATCTCTCCGCCACATTCCTTGTGGACGATCAGCCGCGGCACACCTTCTTCCGGGGCGCAGTACTTGTCACCCCAGCCGAGGAAAGCCATCAGTACCGGCCAGAGGTCGAGTCCTTTCTGGGTGAGGAAATACTCGTAGCGCTCGGGGTTGGACTGATACGCCTTCTTCTCCAGGATGCCGGCGTCGAACATCCGGTTAAGCCGGGCGGTGAGCACGTTGCGGGCGATCCCGAGCGACTTCTGGATCTGGTCGAAACGGCGCCGGCCACGGAAGATGTCACGGATTATCAGCAGCGACCAGCGCTCGCCGACGATCTCCAGCGATGAGGCAATCGAGCACTCCTGACCGGGGTAGTCGTGGTAGAGCATGGATCAAGTGTGACAGGCCCAGTTTCTTGAAGCAACTGTGCGGTTGATCACACAAGGTTGCGTCACGCAACTCACCCGGCTAGAGTCTGTTCAACCAAGGTTTCTTGAAGAAACTTACGATCATTTTCCCTCGACAGCGAGGGAGACGGGAGAACACCATGAAGCGCAACAACCAGAACCGCACCCGCACCCTGCTCCGGCCGATCAGGATCGAACTCAGTGAAGCCGAAATAATGGCTGACCTGCAGTACCCGGCCGTGAGCCGACGCCCCGTTACCTCCCGACCATCAGAGCGAAGGAACCACTCAAGTTGAGCGGCCCTGGAGCAGTGCAGGAATTCGAGACAGCCAGGCCGTTGGCCGAGGATCTCGCCAGGTCGATACCGGAGGCCAGTCGGTCGCTGACGCTCACCTGGCAGGACCCGGTTGCGAGCGCCGCCAGAGGCATGGAACTGTCTGGTCTCGATTACATGCGGGCGGTAACCAGTGGGGAGATCCCGCCGCCACCGATTGCAGTGTTGCTGGACATGGCACCGATCGAAATAGAAGAAGGCCGCGTGGTCTTTGGCGGCAAGCCCGGTGAGGAGCACTACAACCCGATCGGCGTGGTTCACGGTGGGTACGCGGCGACCATTCTCGACTCAGCCCTGGGCTGCTCGGTCCAGACAACCCTTGAGAAGGGAACGGCGTACACGTCGCTCGGCCTCGAAGTCAAGTACGTCCGGCCGATCACCCGCGATACCGGTTACGTCCTTTGCGAGTCGAAAGTGACGTTTCGCGGCCGCCGTCAGGCCACCGCGGAAGCCCACCTGAAATCAGCCGGGACCGGCAAGCTGCTCGCTTCCGGAACTACGACCTGCCTGATCATGGGCCCTCCGGCCTGAGGTCAGGGCTTCAGGCAGCGAGATCGCGGGCGAGGGCCACCAGCAGATGAACACCAAAGCCAGTCGGTCCTTTGCCCCAGTACTCGCGTCCCGTATCCCAGGCGGTCCCGGCGATGTCGAGGTGGGCCCAGGGAAGCCCTTCGGTGAACTCCTCGAGAAAGGACGCTGCATAAATTGTGCCGGCCTTGCGCTGAGCGGAGGCGTTGACCAGGTCGGTGATGTCGCCTTTGGTCAGGTCCTTGTATTCGTCGTGCAGCGGCAGGCGCCAGACCAGCTCGCCGGTGCGGTCGCCGGCCGCCGAGACCGCGGCGGCCAGATCATCGTCGTTGGAGATGAGTGCGGCGTAGGTGGAACCGAGTCCGACCAGGACCGCGCCGGTCAGTGTCGCGAGGTCGACCATGCGGTCGGCACCCTGGCGGGCACAATAAACAAGGGCGTCCGCGAGGATCAGCCGGCCTTCGGCATCGGTATTGGTGACTTCAACCGTCTTGCCGTTCAGCTGGGTGAGGATGTCGCCGGGCTTGAGCGCGGTTCCGGAAGGCATGTTCTCGGTGGAAGGGAGGACGGCGATGATGTCGATCTTCACGCCGAGCTCGGCGATCGCGTTGACCGCCTCGAGCACGGCAGCGCCACCAGACATGTCCATCTTCATCTCATGCATGCCGGCCGACGGCTTGATCGAGATGCCGCCGGTATCGAAGGTGACCGACTTGCCAACCAGCCCAAGCTTCTCCCCGCTGCCCCTGCCGGTGTACTTGAGAGTGATCAGTCGAGGCTCGACGGCACCGCCGCCCCTGGCGACAGCTTCAAGGCCACCCATCCCGGCCGCGACGATGCCGGCACGATCGAGGATCTCAACGGTGACGTTGTCGTAGGCATCGGCGATCTCGGAAGCCCGGCCAGCCAGGTATTCCGGGGTGGCGACGTTGGCCGGCAGGCTCTGAAGGTAACGGGCCCGGTTGCCGGAGTTGCCGACTACTTCACCGATTCGGACTTCCTCGGAGATGTCGACCGCGGCGACGATCTCGACGGTTTTCAGTTCGGGCGGCGCCTCCTGGCCGTCGGAGCCGCTCTTGAACCGGTCGAAACTGAAGGACGCGAAAGCAGCACCTTCGATGAAAGCCGCGGCGACCGCGCCGCCGTCTTCAACTTCGGGCAGCATCAGGGCCAGTGCCTCGCCCTTGACCGACTTGAGCGAGGCGTGGGCAACGGCACCGAGAATCCGCGCCCGCTCCGTGGTGAATTCCTCCCGTGGGCCGAACCCGAGGATGACCACACGCTCCGGATGGCCGGGGTAGACCACTACCGAAGATTTGAAATCGCCGGAGGCATCGCCCGCTCCAGGTGTGTTGCCCAGGGGTTCGGTGAGCGAATCGCCTTCGAAAAGCGGAACCGCAACCAGATCCGCGTCGACTTCGGACAGGGCAACATCGCTCAGGTAGGCCTTCATGGGTCCAAGTGTAAATATCCGGTCCACCCCGACGGCAGGTACAGTCAGTCTGCTTCACGGTCTTCCCCGATCCATAAACCCCAATTCATGAGTATGAAAGGCGGCAGATGCCCCGCACAGTGATTCTTTCGTCCGCACGTACACCCTTCGGCAAGATGGGTGGCGGACTCGCGTCGGTCAACGCAGCAGAGCTCGGCGGCATCGCGATCGCCGGCGCCGTGGAGCGTGCGGGCATCTCGCCCGACCAGGTTGAGCAGGTTTCTTTCGGCCAGGTGATCCAGGCCGGTCAGGGCCAGATCCCGTCACGCCAGGCTCAGATTGCCGGCGGCATTCCGAAGGAAGTTCCTTCCGAGACCGTCAACAAGGTCTGCGCTTCAGGAATGCGTGCGACCGGCCTGATCGACCTGGCCATCCGTGCCGGCGAAATCGAAGTCGGCGTCTCCGGCGGCATGGAGTCGATGAGCAACGCCCCATACCTGCTTCCGGGCGCCCGCTCGGGCTTCCGCATGGGTGACGTCAAAGCCGTTGACTCGATGACCCATGACGGTCTGACCAACCCCTTTACCCACCTTCAGATGATCAACGAAGCTTCCGGCGTTGCCAACGAGCTCGGCATCACCCGCGAAGAGATGGACCGCTGGGCGGCCCGTTCGCATGAGCTGGCTGAAGCCGCTCGCGTCAACGGCACCCTCGGCGAAGAGATCGTTCCGGTCACCGTCAAGGGCCGCAAGGGCGACACCGTGGTCGACGCCGACGAAGCGATCCGCCCGGAAGTCAGCGCCGAAAGCCTGTCGAAGCTGCGCGCGATCGGTGGCGATGACGCCAACCACACGGCCGGCAACGCCCCTGGCGTGAACGACGGCGCCGGTGCGCTCGTCCTCGCTTCCGAAGACTGGGCTGCGGCCAACGGCAAGGAAGTCCTCGCCACGATCGTCGCCTACGGCCAGATCGGTGACGAGTATGCCTGTCTCGCCAAGACCCCGGGACTCGCCGCCAAGGCAGCCCTGGACAAGATCGGCAAGACCCCGGCAGACGTCGACCTCTGGGAAGTCAACGAAGCTTTCGCTTCGGTTTCCCTCAACACGATCAAGATGCTCGACCTCGAAGAAGACAAGGTCAACGTGAACGGCGGCGCGGTTGCGCTCGGTCACCCGATCGGTGCTTCCGGCGCCCGGGTCATCGGCGTTCTCGCCCGTGAACTCAAGCGTCGCGGCGGTGGCCTCGGCTGCGCCGCGATCTGTTCAGGAGGCGGTCAGGGCGACGCGATTCTGATTCAGGTTGAGGCTTAACAAGTAATCCAGGTTGACATCCCGGAGGTGTCCTGGGTTTCGGACGCCTCCGGAAGCCAACCTGGATTTCGAAGGATTTGAGAAGCGCCCAATTCGCAGATGCCTTAGTGGCGTCCGGGTTTGACTTTCTTCCTTGCCACCGTAAAGTCCGCTGAGGTCGTCGGTCCGACTGCGTCGGCGATGTCCGTGGGCGTGATTGAGAGGCGGAAGCGTCCGGCGTTGAATCTCTTGCCTTCTGCCCAGGTTTCGCTCTTCGGTGGCAGGACCAGACTGCTGGTCCCGGCCGGCAGGGTGGCCAGGGTTGGCCTTCCTGCTGGTTTTAACTCGGTGCATCGTTTCTTCTTCGCGCCGATACAGCGCGACCACGTGGCCACGGTCGAAACGGCTTCGGTTGATTCAATCGTGACCGGCAGGTTCGCCCCGGGCTTCACGGTTTCCTTCGCGAATTTGATCGAAGCGATCGCCGGAGGAGTCACATCCCCGTTCACCCGGTAGCTGTGGACGTCAACCCGGGCGCGGTCTGCTTCGTCGATGTCCGAAGTGAGCATCGTCGTACCATTTTCGTTCCGGACGAAAGCGATTCCTTCGGTCTCGTTTTGATCCCCCAGGTTCCGGTCGAAAAGGTTGGTCACCGTTCCGGTGTCGAGATCGACTGCTTCGATCGACTTCTCGGGACCGTTGTCGCGGGCGGCATAAAGCACGCCTTTGAAGACCTTGGCGCCCTGGATCCTGGGGATGGGCCGGCTCAGCTGAAGCGTGGAAACGATCTCGAAGTCGGAAAGCCGGTGAACGTTCAACAGGCCCGTGTTGTTCCATTTACTCGTATACGCAACCTGGCGAACCGGGTCGATTGCGACCCAGGGAGCACCGTCCGGGAGGTAGGGGTCACGGGCGAGTTCGAACTGCGGTCCGACGGGTTTGAGGGTTTCCGGGTCGTAGGTGACGATTGTCGAATGTTCGTAGCTGGGCTTGCCTTCGATCGGGGCGTAGATCTTTCCGTCATAAAAGTCGATGTCGCCGATGTGGCTGAGGCCCTTGTTCAGCAGGTCCTTGGGGATGGCGTCGTAGACATGCTCGGTATTCAGGTCGTTCATCGACAGATCGGTGCTGATCAGGCCCACGTTCCACGAAAAGAAGAGCTTCTTGCCGTCGCTGGCGATGCCCTGCGATTTGGGAAAGGAATCGAATCCGTAGAACGACTTCACCCCGGTCTCCTGCCAGCCAGTAACCGGCGTGGCAGCCGTCGTCGGAGCAGTCGGCACCACGGTGAGCAGCAGAGCAGAAACGAAGAAAAACGCAGGCATCAACCTCGTACGAATCATTTGACCTCCCTAGACGAACATTCCCTGCCAGTAGCTTATTCCCTGTGACCCAAAGCAACGCAGCAGCTTTTTTCGACCTTGACAAAACCCTGATGGCGGGATCCAGCGGCATGGAATTCGCCCGGGTCGCAAGGCGTCGTGGCCTGATCACCCGCGCCCAGGTCTTGAAGTGGGGTCGTGACCACCTGAGGTACCGGATCAAGGGGGCGACTGACGAAGAGACCGCCCAGGTCATGGAGGTGGCCCGGGAAACGCTTTCCAACGTTTCCGCCAGCGACATCTCGCGTATGTGGCCGGAAGTCCTTGCCGGCATCCTGCCGCGGGTCTACCCGGAGATGCTGGCCGAGATCTACAGCCACCAGGACGCCGGGCGGAGGACCTACATCGTCAGCGCGGCGGGTTCCGAAATGGTTTCGTCGCTCGCTTCAGTGCTGGGCATGGACGGCGGCATCGGCACCCGGTACGTCGTCAACGAAGAAGGTGTCTACACCGGCGAACTCGATGGTCCTTTCGTCTACGGACCGGGAAAGGTCCCGGCCATGGAGCGCATCGCGGCCCGGGACAACATCGATCTCTCCGAGTCGTGGGCCTATTCCGATTCGGCTTCTGACCTGCCGATGATGAAAGCGGTCGGCAACGCGGTGGCAGTGAACCCCGACGCTCCTCTGGTCGCCGCAGCCAAAGAGAACGGCTGGCAGATCATGCGTTTTGACCAGATCGGGCGCAACCTTGCCGTGGCGGGAACGGTCACGGCCGCCGTGGCGCTGGGCGGGCTCGGCAGCTGGCTTTCCAAACGCCGCTGATCTGGCTCTGGAAAGCATAGATTCCTTACCAAATCCTTAAATCGCCAGTTCGGCCAACCGGTAGCCTTTTCCAATGGACAGAAAAGCTCTTCTCGTAGTGGCGGCCATCGTGGTCGTAGTCGGCGGCGGACTCGTTTACTCGATCGCGGGTGGTTCCTCCGACGATTCAGATACCGGCCCGACCGCGAACTCGGCGCCTGCGGTCAGCTCGACACCGGCTGGCGACGACTCCGCGCCCGCCGCCGGAAACAACACGCAAAAGGCGAAGGCTCCCGGGGCGTATGTGGATTACTCGCCGGAACTGATCGGTGAGACCCCGGGCACGAAACTGCTGTTCTTCCACGCACCATGGTGCTCCCAGTGCCAGGCGCTCGAAGCCGACATCGAGGCGAGCGAGATTCCCGCCGGAACGACGATCTTCAAGGTTGACTACGACAGTAACCAGGATCTGCGGCAGAAATACGGCGTCACGATCCAGACAACAATGGTCAAGGTCGACGACAACGGCAACAAGATCGATGAGCTGGTCGCCTACGACGAACCGACCTTCGATTCGGTGGAGCGGGCGCTGATCCAGTGACCCGGGTGGGCTAGCCCACCGTGGAACTCCTCATTGCATCGTTCATGGCTGGCGTGCTGACCGTGGCCGCGCCCTGCGTGCTGCCGCTGCTGCCGGTGGTGGTCGGCGGCAGCCTGCTCGGTGGCGCGGACGAGCGGGATCTGAGTTCCCTGCGCCGCCCCGTGACGATCGTGGTGAGCCTCGCCATTTCGATCATCGTTTTCTCGCTGCTGCTCAAGGCATCGACCGCGTTGCTGGGCATTCCGGATGAAGTATGGGCCGTGATCTCGGGCGGGATCGTGATCGTATTCGGTGTAATCCTGCTCCTTCCGGGACTCTGGGACAGGCTGGCCACGGCGACCGGACTCACTTCATCGGCCGATCGGCTGATGGCCCGCTCGGAAGACAAATCCGGGACCCGGCGCGACATCGTGCTCGGGGCCGCACTGGGGCCGGTGTTCAACAGCTGCAGTCCGACTTATGCGCTGGTTGTCGCGGTGATCCTGCCGACTTCGTTTGGCCGGGGTCTGGCTTACCTGGTGGCCTATGCGGTCGGACTGGCGTCGATTCTCCTGTTGATCAGCATTTTCGGCAGAGCTCTCATCGAGAAGATGAAATGGCTGAGCAATCCGGACGGCATCTTCAAGAAGGTGATGGGCGCGGTCTTTATCGTTGTCGGTATTTCCGTGATCTTTGGTTTCGACCGTGATTTTCAGGCGTGGGTGCTGGACAACGGCTGGTACGAGCCGATCGAGCGGCTCGAAGAATCAATCCGTCGGTGAACTTTTCCGGATGTTCAGAGGGCCGGCTCAGCGGCCATCACGTCGTCACCGACCTGACGGATCTGATCGAGTTGCTCATTGAGGTGGGCCATCAGGATCTGCCCTACTATCTGACTACCTAACTTATGGAACCGACTTCAACGCCATCCCCAGAAAGTCCGGCCGAATCCTCAGCTTCCGACAAGGCGGCAAAGGCAGCGGATAAAGAGTTCAGGACGATGTCGGGCAAGCCGATCCGGGCAAGCTACGGACCGGATGACGTCACCGGCGATTTCGACGAGAAGATCGGCGAACCGGGTCAGTACCCGTTCACCCGCGGTCCTTACGAATCGATGTATCGCGGGCGTAACTGGACGATGCGCCAGTTCGCCGGCTTCGGCACGGTCGATGAAACCAACGAGCGGTTCCACTACCTGCTCGAGCACGGCCAGACCGGACTTTCCACAGCTTTCGACATGCCCACGTTGATGGGCTACGACTCCGACCACGCGCGTTCGCTGGGTGAGGTTGGCCGTGAAGGTGTGGCCGTCGACACGATCGACGACATGGAAGTCCTATTCAAGGGCATCCCGCTCGACCAGGTGAGCACGTCGATGACGATCAACGCACCGGCGGCGATCCTCCTCGCGTTTTACGTACTCGTCGGCGAGCGCCAGGGTGTCTCGCCGGAGAAACTCGCCGGCACGATCCAGACCGACATCCTCAAGGAGTACATCGCCCAGAAGGAGTGGTGCTTCCCGGTCGAGCCAGCGATGCGTCTGGTCACCGACATGGTCGAATACTGCACCGACCACATGCCTCGATGGCATCCGATTTCGATCTCCGGCTATCACATCCGCGAAGCCGGATCGACGGCTGCGCAGGAGCTCGCTTTCACCCTGAAAGACGGGTTCACCTACGTCGAACGCGCAATGGAACGCGGTATCGACGTCGACGACTTTGCCCCGCGCCTTTCTTTCTTCTTCAACGCACACATCGATTTCTTCGAGGAGATCGCGAAGTACCGGGCGGCCCGACGTATCTGGGCCCGCGAGCTCAAGGAGACTTACGGAGCAAAGAAGCCAGAGTCGATGCGTCTGCGTTTCCACACCCAGACCGCAGGCGTTTCCCTCACGGCCCAGCAGCCACTCAACAACATTGTGCGAACGGCGATCGAAGCGCTGGCCGGAGTGCTCGGCGGAACGCAGTCGCTTCACACCAATTCCTTCGACGAGGCCCTCGCGCTGCCGACCGAAGAAGCGGTCCGGGTTGCCCTGCGGACCCAGCAGATCATCAGCCACGAGACCGGCGTCACCAACACCGCCGATCCGCTCGGCGGTTCCTACTTCGTCGAAGCGCTCACCGACGAACTCGAAGCCGAGGCTTACGACTACTTCCGACGCATCGATGAATTCGGTGGCATGGTCGAAGCCGTGCGCCAGAACTTCCCGCAGCGTGAAATCGGTGAAGCCGCTTTCACTTTCCAGCGTGAACTCGACGACGGTGAGCGCACGATCGTCGGGGTCAACAAGTACCACAACGAAGAAGAGGAAGTTCCGCTTCTGCACATCGATCCAGCGCTCGAACAGGTTCAGGTCGAGAGGCTGAAGAAAACCAGATCCGAGCGGGACTCGGCCGAAGTCGAATCGACCCTGGCTGAGCTCAAGCGGGCGGCCGAAGGTGACGGCAACCTGATGTACCCGATCATCGAATGCGCCCGCGCCCGGGTGACCGAAGGTGAGATGATCGAAGCAATGCAGGAAGTCTTCGGCACATACACGGAAATTCCGGTCTTCTGATGAACGCCGTGGCTGAACCCGGAGTCGAACACAAGATCCGTGTGGTTGTCGCCAAACCCGGCCTCGATGGTCATGACCGGGGCGCCAAGATCATCGCGCGGGCCCTGCGTGACTCCGGCATGGAAGTGATCTACACCGGCCTTCACCAGACACCCGAGCAGATCGCGGAAACCGTGATCCAGGAAGACGCCGACGCGATCGGCGTCTCGATCCTTTCCGGCGCCCACATGACCCTGATCCCGAAGATCGTCGAACTGCTGGAAGCCCAGGGTGTCGACGACGTCCTGATTACGGTCGGCGGAACGATCCCGACCAAGGACATCGAAGCGTTGAAAGAGATGGGCGTGTCCGGTGTATTCACGCCCGGATCACCGACCGACGACATCGTCGAGTTCATCCGCAACGGCGTGACGAAAGACCGTCAGATCTAGGGGCGAGCCGTTTCGAACCCGGCGAGTGTTCGAGCCACGAGTTCCCCGATCCGGTCCAGGTCATAGCCGCCTTCCTGGATGATCACGGTCGGCAGGCCAAGCGACCCCAGCATTTCGCCGGCCTTGGTGTACCCATCCGGGCTGACCTCCAACGGACTCTCCGGATCGTCAGCAGCGGCATCAACGCCGAGGGCCACGACGAGTGAGTCGGCTTCGGCCGATTCGGCCCAGCTGATTGCCGATCGGATGGCGGCGAGCCAGGTCTCGTCATCGGAGCCGGGGGCCAGCGGCAGGTTCAGGTTGGCCCCGGATCCGGCCGCTTCACCCTTTTCCGAACCGAAGCCAAGGAAGTGAGGGAACCAGCCGGCGCCGGGATCCACGTGGACCGACGCGGTCAGTACCAGCGCGTCTTCGTAGAAAATCGACTGGGTCCCGTTCCCGTGGTGGGCATCGATATCGATCACCGCCACCTTTTTGCCGTTGGCGGCCCTGAGTCCGGCGGCGGCGATCGCCGAGTTGTTCAGGTAGCAGGATCCTCCGAAAGCGGTGCGGGTCGCGTGGTGTCCGGGTGGGCGGCAGAGGGCATAGGCGCAGCTCTCGCCCGCGCTAACCAGGTCAACCGCGGTCAGCGCGGCATCGGCTGCGCTGCGGGCGGCGGTCCAGGTGCCGGGACCGATCAGGGTCATCGTGTCGTAGGCGTAAAGCCCGGCGCGAGCGGCCGCCGCAGACGGTTCGGCCAGCGGTAGCGAACCGATCAATCCGGGATGGGGAAACAGATACGGGACGACGCGGTCCTGCCCCGGATCGGTCATCAGGGTCGAGTCCTGCCACTGGTCCCAGGCCTCGGACAGGTAGTCGAGCAGTCCCTGGCTGTGGACCCGGAGAATCGGCTCCTGCCCATGCCGGGTCGATTCCACTTCGCATGATCCCTCCAGCGCCAGCTCTTCCCGGATCGCGGATATCCGTGAAGGTCGCTCGCTGCCTTCGGTTCGGACCCCGACCCAGACTTCGCCGTTCGGATCATGCCGAAGAGAGTCAGCGTTCCATACGACTGGCATCTTCAGGCTCATCTGGTCTTCCAGTGTTTCGTCATCGGGCGGGGTCATCGCATGTCACTTGACAGGCTGGCGAAGCACAGCTAGCTTAACGATCGTTCATGAAGGTCTCGTCCACCGACCGATCAAAGCAACGCCTCGGAGTAGATCGTGTGATCGATCCGCCGCGTTCCCTGCCGCAGCCCGCGGAGCGTCTCAACGCGTCGGGTCCGGTCGGTGCCTGTGAATTCGAACTGGCCGTGGACCGGCTCTGTCTCGACTCCACGTCGTTTCGCAACATCCGCGTTCACGCCGGCGGATCTCCCGAAGCGATGGCCGCCCGCATCCTCCAGATAGTCGGGCAGCGCGGCAAAATGCACAATCCGGAAACCGATTCGGGCGGAATTGCGCTCGGGCGGGTCACGGCGGTCGGTGAGGAGTTCACCTCTCCGCCCGGTGTCGGCGACAGAATCGTCACGCTTGCTTCGCTGACCCTCACTCCGCTTCGAATTGACCGCGTCACCGAACTCGATCCGGACTCGGCTCAGGTGGGGATCGAAGGGGTTGCGTACGTTTTCGACAGCGCCCCTTGGGGTCCGCTACCGGAGGACCTGCCAACCGGAGTGGCGCTCGAAATCTACGACGTCTACGGAGCCGGCTCGCACGTGCGTAATCTCGCCCCGGCCAAGGGGACGGTCTGCGTCCTTGGTGCGGGCCATGCCGGAAAGCTGGCCATGGCCGCGGCCCGGGACACGATGGACGCGGGCACCGTGATCGCAATCGATTCCGATGCCGCGGCGGTTGGGCTCGTCAAGGACCTGGGCTTGTGCGACATCGGCCTCACCGCTGATCTTCGTGACCCCGTCGGCACCCTCGAAAGCCTGCGGGCCCTCGGCGCGCCTCCCGCTGACCTGACTGTGGTGGTCGTTAACGCGGCCCGCTGTGAGCCGGCGGCGATCCTGGCCACGGCGGAAGGCGGGACCGTCCTCTTCTTTTCAATGGCGACCAACTTCTCGACCGCAGCCCTGACCGCCGACGGACTGGGGATCGACATCCAGATGCTGGTCGGAAGTGGTTTCACGCCTGACGTCGGTGCCTACTCACTCGACCTCCTGCGAAGGTCGCCGGCGCTGCGCGAAGCGATGGGCGTGCCGGCGGAACAAGCCTCATGAGCACACCGCCCGCCTATGGGATTGCGATGCGATGGCGGGACATCGACGGTCTCGGCCATGTCAGCCACACATCGGTCCTGACTTATCTCGAAGAAGGTCGGGACGCTTACCTGGCCGGCCTCGGAGTCGGGCGCTTTGAGTACGTGGTCGGTAACTGCTCGATCACCTTCAAAGAAGAAATCAAACTCGACTGGCGGGAAGTAGCAGTCAGCTGCAGGGTTCGGAAATACGGCAATTCGAGCTTCACGACATCGGAGACGATCCTGGATGACCGGGGCGAGGTGGCGGTGGAAGCGGAATTCGCCCTGGTCATGTGGGACCCGGACGTTTCCGGGTCCAGGCCAATAAACGATCGGGAGCGCGAGGCCTTCAGGCAGGAAGTCGAGGCCGGATCATGAGTGCCTGGGATTCGGATCCGGTCGTGCTGACGGTCGCGGTGACCGGGGCCGATGTCTTCCGGGAGAACAACCCGAACATCCCGTACACGCCTGTTGAAATTGCCGAATCGAGCATCGAGGCGGGCCGGGCCGGGGCCACCGTGGTCCACCTTCACGTGCGGGAGGACGACGGAACCCCGAGCGGCCGGCCGGAACTGTTCGTCGACGTGATCGATCGGATCCGCACCGGTTCGAACCTGTTGACGATGGTTTCCACCGGCGGCAGCAACGACATGACGATCGAGCAGAGGACTACCGGCCTTGAAGCCAGGCCGGACCTGTCCGGGGTCGAGTCCGGCTCGATGAACTTCGGCGACGAAACCTTCATCACCGCCCCGCCTGACGGACGCGGAATCGCCGCGCGCGCCCTCGATGCCGGCATCGGCCTGGAAGTCGAATGCTTTGACGTCGGACATGTCATCAGCGCCGTCCGCTGGCTTGAAGAGGGCGTGCTGCCCCAGCCGTTCCGCATCAATCTGGTCTTCGGGGTCCCGGGCGGGATCGATGCCTCTCCGGAGGCGCTTGACGCGATGCTGAGGCCGCTGCCGCCGGGAACCTTCTGGACCGTGACCTGCATCGGTCGCCACCATCAGCGGATGATGGCGCTCGCCTTGCTCAAGGGGGCCCCCGGCATTCGAACGGGCCTCGAAGACATTGCTTACGTTTCCCGCGGTGTGCACGCGCCGTCGAACGCGGCGCTGGTGGAGAGGGCGGTGGAACTGAGCCACAGGCTCGGGCGTGACGTCGCCAACCAGGAACAGACCCGGGAGCTGCTCGGCCTTGAATGACCGCAAGCACACCGGGGATTCGGCACTGGCCCGGAACGGGACCCGGCGGCCACGGGCCCGGCGTGGGGTGGAGACCCGTAATGCGATCGACCGGGCGGCAATCGCGCTTTTCGCTCGGCTTGGTTACAACGCCACTTCGATGCGGGCGATCGCCGAGGCAGCCGACGTGCGGCCCGCCGCGATCTACCACTGGTACCCGGGCAAAGAATCGATCCTGACCAGCCTGCAGGACGATTTCATGGCGCGGCTCTCCGAAGTTGTGGAAGCTGCAATGGCCAGGGCCGAGGGCCCGGTCGAGAGGCTGGCGGCGGCGGTCTACGAGCACGTCGTATTCCATGGCCTCAACGCCAGGGCCGCGTTCGTCACCGACAGTGAAATCCGGGCGCTCTCACCGGAGCCGCGCGATCTGCTCGTCGCCAAACGCGACGCCTACCAGGAGATGTTCCGCCGCATGATCGCCGACGGGACCTCCGAAAACGGCTTCACGGCATCCGACGATTCGGTCGCGACCTACGCTATCCTGCTCCAGTGCACCGGGGTCGCCCTCTGGTTCAATCCCGATGGTCCGCTGCGGCTGGCCAGAGTCGGCGAACTCCACGTCGAACTGGTGCTCAGTTCACTGCGGACGCCGCCGGAGGAGATAGTTTCCGCCATCGACCGCTTGCCTCTCGGCACTGCGAACCCGACGAACAGAGGTGAGTAGTTGAGCCGTATCAAGCCACCCGCACTTCCCGAACACGCAACGATCGCCGTGGTTGCCCCGGCCAGTCCTCCGCAGACGAGGTCCGAGGTCGAACAGGCGACTGCCTATTTCGAAGCCCGCGGTCATCGCGTCATTTTCGGCCCGAACCACCGGAAGGTCCACGGCTATCTGGCCGGAACCGACGCAGAGCGTGCGGCCGACCTCCAGTGGGCACTCTCTGAGCCCGGGATCGACATGGTGCACGCTCTTGGCGGCGGCTACGGCTGTGCGAGGCTCCACGACCTGATCGACTGGGAGGCCCTGGGTGAGCCGCGGATCGTCTGTGGCTTCAGCGACATCACTGCCCTCCATCTCGCCCTCGCGGCCCATCCGGGATGGGTCACTTTCTACGGACCGAACTTCCTCAGGTTCACCCGGCGGAAGGAAGAACTGACCACCGAAACCGAAAAGTGGTTCCACCGGGCCTTCCAGCCCGAACCGCTCGGCAGGGTCTTCGAGGACCCGGAGGATCCCCACGTGCTCACGGTCAGCGAGGGTCAGGCCGATGGCACGCTGACCGGAGGCTGCCTGACGTTGCTTAGCGCCAGCATCGGCACCCCCTTCGAGGTTGAGACCGAAGGCTGCATCGTGATGGTCGAAGACCTCAACACAGATCCGTATCTGATCGACACGCTGCTCAACCACCTGATCAGGGCGGGCAAGCTGGACGGCGCCGCCGGGTTCATTTTCGGCACCGACGTGAACCTGCGGGCGTTGACGCCGCCGGAAGCAAACGAATCGACCCTGTCGATCGAGGAGGTGCTGGACGAGCTGATCGCGCCGCTGGGTATTCCGGCGATCGCGAACGTGCCGGTCGGACACGGAAAGCACATGGCGACGATGCCGCTCGGCGCCCACGTCCGGCTGGACGGCACCGCAAAGACTTTGGAAATAACCGAGGCCGCGGTCGGCCCGGCATCAGAACAACCAGGAGGAGTTAGTTGATGAGGTTGAAAAGAGTGGGAACCCTTGCCGGAATCGTGCTGGCTGCGATCGCGATGCTTTGCGCGATGGCCGGACCGGCCACGGCGGCTGGCGAGTCGGGCAAAGACGTGCTGCGGATCGGCTGGGCGCAGGATCCCCAGACCCTCAATCCTTTCGTCGGCCTGGACGAAGAGGACTACACCGTCTGGGCGATCAACTGGGACCTGCTCGTCAATTTCAACCCGGTCGATCTCTCCCCCGCGCCCGGTATCGCGAAGAGCTGGGAAGTATCCGACGACAGAAAGACCGTGACCTTCACCCTCGACCCGGAGAAGAAATGGTCAGACGGTGTTCCCGTTACATCGAAAGATGTGAAGTGGACCCTGGAAAACCTCGGTGAAGAGGGCGAACTCTTCACCAGCTACACCAACAACGTGACTTCGATCACGACCCCGGACAAAGAGACGGTCGTGATCAAGACTTCCAAACCGGATGCCCGGATCATCGGAGGGCTTTTGATCTACATCCTGCCCGAGCACATCTGGGGCGAAGTGCCGCTGGAGGAACTCACCAGTACCTACCAACCCGACCTGCCTCTGGTCGGCACCGGACCCTTCGTCGTCACCAAGTTCGACCGCGGACGTATCATCGAAATGGACCAGAACCCGGAGTTCGCTGGCGACAAGCCGAAGTTCGACCAGATCCAGTTCATCAAGTACGGCAACCAGGATGCGGTCGAACGGGCCCTGCAGTTGGACGAGATCGACGTCGTGCCTGAAGTCCAGGCGACCACCTTCGAGCGCCTCGGGACCGAAGCCGATATCGCCACGGTGAAGAGCCCGTCGCCGGCCTTCACCCAACTGGCGTTCAACGTCTGTCCCGAGTCGGAATGCCCCGACGCGGACGTCAATCCGGCGATCCAGGACAAGGTGGTCAGGCAGGCGATCGGCTATGCGGTCGACCGCGAGCGGATCAACGAGATCGCCAACCGCGGTACTTCGTTCATCGGGCACGGCCTGTTGCCCTCCTTCTACAAGGCGTTTTACGAACAGCCGGGCGAGGACTACGCATTCGATCCGGAAAAGGCAAACCAGATCCTCGACGATGCCGGTTACACCCGCGAAGGTGACGGCGTTCGCTCGAAGGACGGCAACGAGCTTTCGTTCAACCTCTACGTCCGCTCGGAATCACCTTCGAACATCCAGGCCGCGAAGCTGGTCGCCGAAATGGCGAAGGAAGTCGGGATCGAGTTCAAGGTCGAAGTTATCAGCGTCGACAAGCTGACCGAACTGACCATTCGCCAGAAAGACGGCAAGCCCGCACCGGCCTTCGACAGCTTCATCTGGGGCTGGGGAGGCGATGCCTACGACCCCAGCTTCCTGCTAAGCCTGATGACCACGGGTGAGATCGGGGGATCCTCGGATTCCTTCTACTCGAACCCGGAGTACGACAAGCTCTACCAGGAGCAGACTGGCGTTTTCGACGTCGCCCAGCGCAAGGAGATCATTGGAAAGATGATCGATCTCCTGCAGGAAGACCTCCCGTACCTGGTGCTTTCGGAAGACCCCAATCTGCAGGCCTACCGGACCGACCGTCTGGGCGACGTCAAAGTCACCTGTCCCGAAGGTGACGGCGATGTCTTCTGTGAACAGGCCGGTTACGCGCCACTGCTCACCCTCGAACCAGCAAGCGGATCATCGTCGAACGATGGTGGGGGCGGCTCCGGCGTGGTGATCGCGGTGATCGCCCTGGTGGTAATCGGCGGCATCGCTCTCTTCGTCATTCGTTCGCGTCGACGCCGCGAGAACGAGCCCGTCGAATTAGAAGAAGAAGAGTAGGAAGGACCGATTGATGCTCGGGGGTGAAGCGTGAGTGGCCGTTGGCTGGCTGGCAAGGTTGCTGCGGCCATACTCACGCTCGTCTTCGTGGTCATCTTCAACTTCTTCCTTTTCCGGGTCATGGGCGATCCGACGACCCAGCTCGCGCGGCTGCCGCGGGCGACTCCGGAGGAGATCACGAAGCTGCAGGCCCAGTACGGACTCGACAAGCCCCTGGTCGGGCAGTTCACCGACAACGTCGCCGATACGGCCAAGCTCGACCTGGGGATCAGCCAGCGTTCGCGCCGGCCGGTCTGGGACGAGATCAAGGACGCGCTGCCCTGGACGCTGCTGCTGGTCGGTACCGGCACCCTGATCGCCACCTTGCTCGGAAGCTGGATGGGGGTGATCGCCGCGACGCGGCGCGGTCAAAAGTCCGACGACGCGCTGCTCGGGTTCAGTCTGTTCACGTACGCGTCGCCCGAGTACTGGATCGGGATCATCCTGATCCTGGTTTTCGCGGTCTGGGTACCGATCTTTCCTTCTGGCCTCCAGATGACCCCCGGGGTCGATTTCTCCAGTTTCCTGGCTGAGGCAGCTGACGTCGCCAAACACCTGGTGCTGCCGGCGACCGCGATGACGCTGATGCTGCTCGGGCAATACTTCCTGATCATGCGTTCGTCGATGGTCGATGTCCTCACCGAGGACTTCATCACCGTCAAGCGGGCAACCGGCATGCGCTGGGACAGGGTCGTGCGTCGCCACGCCGTGCCCAACGCGCTTCTGCCACTGGTCACGCTTTCGGCGATCCAGTTTGGCGCTGTGGTCGGCGGTGCAATCACGATCGAAACGATCTTCTCGTGGCCGGGTCTCGGTGAACTCACATTCCAGGCGATCAACGACAAGGATTATCCGGTGCTCCAGGGCACGTTCCTGATCTTCTCCTTCGGCGTGATCCTGGCCAACCTGGCGGCCGACATCCTCTACTTCTACCTCGACCCGCGGGTGCAGACGAAATGACCGCAAAGAATCCAGCGCGTCTGCTGATCGATACCTGGCGGGGCCGCTTCGGACTGACGATCCTCGCAGTCGCTTTGTTCGTCGCGGTCTTTGGCACGGCCATCGCGCCATATCCGCCCGAAGCTTCAAGCCTTGACGTACTTCAACCACCCAGCTTCAACCATTGGCTGGGCACGACCGAAAGCGGGGCGGACGTCTTTTCGCAGCTCCTGGTCGGGACCAGGGTGTCGATGCTGGTCGGCTTCGCCGCAGCAATCATCTCGGCGGTTCTCGGCTCGGCGGTGGGTATCGCCAGCGGCTATTTCGGTGGATGGACCGACCGCATCCTCGATGCCCTGGAGAACTGGTTCCTGGTGATCCCGACCCTGCCGCTGATGATCGTGCTTGCCCGCCTGCTTGACCCCACTCTGACTGTGCTGATTGCGGTGATCGGCCTCACCTCCTGGGCCGGCACCGGCAGGATCGTCAGGGCGCAGGTCCTGACCTTGCGGGAACGGGCTTTCGTCGAACGGGCCCGGGCGCTCGGCGCCGGTGATACCTACATCATCAGGACCCACATCCTGCCGAACACGCTGCCACTCATTTTCGCCAACACAGTGCTGATCATCGCGGTCGCGATCCTTTCCGAAGCGGCACTTTCGTTCCTGGGACTCGGCGATCCCACCCGGATTTCCTGGGGCACGATGCTCGAGAACGCCTTCAATTCCGGGGCCCCGAGCGCTGGCGCCTGGTGGTACGTGGTCCCGCCGGGACTGGCGATAACGGTCCTGGTGCTTGGGGTTTCGCTGCTCGGTTTCCTCTATGAGGAATACATCAATCCAAGACTGAGAGAAGACGGATGAGCAACCTGCTCGAAGTAACGAACCTGCGGGTTGAACATCGCGGCAAACCGATCGTCGATGACGTCAGTTTCACCCTGGAAAAGGGTGAAGCCCTCGGCCTCGCCGGCGAATCAGGTTGCGGCAAAACAACGACCGCTCTCTCTCTGATGAAGATGCTGCCGTCCGGCCTGAAACAGTCCGGCGGGATCGTCCTGAGGCCTCCGGACCTGGAAGAGCCGATCAGGATCGACCGTCGCACCGAAGCCGGCATGCAGGTGGTCAGGTGGCGACACATCTCCCTCGTTTTCCAGGGTGCGATGAATTCACTCGATCCGGTCAAATACATCGACGCTCAGATCGCCGAAGTAATTCGGCTTCACGAAGACGGGGTCAGCGGCAAGCAGGTGCACGCCCGGATCGACGACCTGCTGACCACGGTCGGCTTGACCCCGGCCCTCGGTCACCGCTACTCCCACCAGCTCTCGGGCGGGCAGCGCCAGCGGGTGATGATCGCCCTCGCTCTCGCCTGCAGACCGTCGCTCGTGATTGCCGACGAGCCGACCACCGCGCTTGACGTCGTGATGCAGGCACAGGTTCTGCAGCTCCTCGAATGGCTGCGCCGGGAACTGGGTCTCGCCTTGATCCTGATCTCCCATGATCTCGGGGTCCTCGCTGAAACCTGTGATCGGATTGCCGTGATGTACGCCGGCCGCATCGTCGAGACCGGTCCGGTCGCGGGGGTATTCGCGTCACCACAGCACCCCTACACGAAACGGTTGCTCGATTCCTTGCCGGTGATCGGTGGCTCCCGTGGTCTGGCACCACCGATTCCGGGCGGCCCGCCAGATCCGGGCGACCCGCCCGACGGCTGCGCGTTTCATCCGCGATGTCCATATTCCACCGAGCGCTGCCTGAAAGATCCCGCGCTTCGGGAAGTCGCCCCCGGGCAGTCGGCTGCCTGTCACTTCGCGCCTTGGTCCAGCTGGCCCGAGATAAAACCCGTTTCAGTCGGGGTTCGGACATGAACGAAAACAACCTGATCTCCGTGCGTGATCTCGAGGTCCAGTTCCGCCAACGGCGCAAAGTGGCACGGGCCCTGGACGGGGTTTCGCTCGACTGGAAGAAAGGTGAAGTTCTGGGAGTGGTCGGGGAGTCGGGCTGCGGCAAGTCGACCCTGGCCCGGGCGATCCTCGGACTTCAAGACCTAGCTGGAGGAGAGGTCGTGCTGGATGGCAACGCCGGTTCCGGGAGGAAGGCGAGGTCCGATCTGCGGCGCCGGGTACAGATGATCTTCCAGGATCCGTACCAGACGCTGAACCCGCGCCAGAAGGTGAAGGACATCGTCACCGAACCGCTGGTGATTCAGGGGCTCCCCAAGGCCGGGCGCGACAAAACGGTGAGGGCGGCTCTGCGGGACGTCGGGCTCGATCCGGAGCGCTACCTCGACCGCTATCCGCACCAGCTCTCTGGAGGGCAGCGCCAGCGAGTTGCGATCGCGGCCGCCCTGGTGCTGGAACCGGAGGGCCTGATCTGCGACGAGCCCGTGTCGATGCTGGACGCGTCGGTCCGGTCGCAGATCCTTTCGGTGTTGCTCGAACTCCAGAAGCGCCGCAATCTGGCTTTGATCTTCATCACGCACGATCTGAGCCTGGCCTGGTCGCTCTGTGACCGGATCGCAGTCATGTACCTCGGTCGGGTTGTTGAAAGTGGCTCGGCGGTCGATGTAATCGAGGACCCCAGGCATCCGTATACCAAAGCCCTGGTCACCGCGATTCCGGTGCCGGAACCGGGTGGGGGCGGTTCGCGCGAACTCCTTCAGGGAGAGTTGCCTGACGCGACCGACGTGCCCAAAGGGTGCCGTTTTCATCCTCGCTGCCCGAAGCGGTTCGAACCCTGCGACCAGGTGGACCCGTCCCTTCAGCCGGTCGGTACGAAAGGCCGCGAGGTGGCCTGCCTGCTCTACTCGGACGCGACCCTTAGGGCGGATGTGGAGCCGACGCATGGCTGAAGGGCGATGGCGCGTCCAGATAGGCCCGGTTGGTCGCCTCGAACCCGGTCCCCTGAACGCAATCACCGATGTGAAAGGCGTGCTGGTCGGACACGCCCAGGCGGCCAGCGGCGAAGCGACCGGGGTGACCATTGTCGCGCCGCCGGTGCTGCCAGCGCCGGCTGGAGTAGCCACGATCAACGGGGTCGGCGAACTGACCGCAAACCTCGAGATCGACGAGCGCGGTGTGATGGAGACGGCGGTGCACCTCTGTGGATCCCACGCGATCGGCACGGTGCTGCAGGCAGCGATATCCGGATCGGGTCGCGGTCCCGACCACGTCGTGCTGCCAGTCGTCGGGGAATGCGACGACGGCGACATGGCCGATTCGCGCACGGTTGTTACCGGCGATGTCGAAGCTGCCAGGCAGGACCTTGGTCGGACGGTTGCCGAGGGCACGGTCGGAGCCGGGACCGGCATGAGCTGCTTCGACTATCCCGGGGGAATCGGCACGGCTTCGCGAAAAGTCGGGGAGCATCATGTCGGGGTGCTGCTTCTTTGCAACTTCGGCAGCCGCGAATATCTCGACCTGCCGGGGCTTCGGCTCGAACCGGCGACCCGTAAAGCCGCGTCCCACGGGTCATGTATCGCCGTTTGCGCGACCGACGCACCACTTGGCGCCCGGCAACTGAAGCGGCTGGCGCTGCGACCCCTGCTGGGTCTCGCCCGGGCGGGATCTTTCGCCTCGGAAGGGTCGGGGGAGATCGGGCTGGCGTTCTCCACGGCGGATTGTGGTTTGAGCCTGCCCAACGATCGGCTCAATCCGTACCTGGCGGCCGCCTGGGAGTCAGCCCACGAAGCGGTCTACAACTGCCTGATCGCGGCGCGGCCCGGCACGAGGCGAGATGGATCCCGGCAGGACCCGTTCCCGATTGAACGAATCGTGGCCGCGTCCGGTGAAACGACGTGAACGAGCGCGACCTTGAAGCCGAAGTCCTGGAAGTGGCAACGGAACTGATCCGAATCGATACTTCGAACCCGCCCGGCAACGAGACGCCGGCCGCCCGGTACCTCGCCGGATACCTCGAGGCTTCAGGTCTAGAAACCGAACTTGCCGGACCGGATCCGGAGCGTCTCAACCTGATCAGTCGCATCCGCGGGACCGGTGAGGGACCTTCAATCCTTTTCATGGCGCATACCGACGTTGTCCCTGCGCCGGTCGCCAACTGGACGGTTCCGCCCTTCGAAGCGGTCCGGCGGGACGGGTTCCTGGTCGGCCGTGGTGCGGTCGACATGAAGAACGAACTCGCCGCGAGGGCGGTCGCGTTCGCTCGCTTCGCCCGCGGTGGGCGGCGGCCGAAGGGCGACATCGTATTTATCGCCGAATCGGACGAGGAGCGCAACACTTCGGACGTCGGGATGTCATGGCTGGCGCGTGAGCGGCCTGACCTGATGTGCGATTTTGCTGTGAACGAAGGTGGCGGCATGCTGCTCGAACTGGTCGAAGGGGGTCGTGCGGTCACGATCTCGGTCGGCGAGAAACTGGTCACCTCCCTGCGTCTGAGGATTTTCGGGACGGCGGCACATGCTTCCGTGCCCGACCGGTCCGACAACACCCTGCTTTCAGTGTCGACCGCGGTCCAACGGCTCTTCGCTTACGAACCCCCTGCTCAGGTTTCCGATTCCGTGCGACGGTCGCTCGATGCTCTGGGTTGCCCGGCAGGCACGGATGAAGACCGGCTTGAGTGGTTTTCCGCGCAGCATGAGATTCTGGCCGGACTGGTACCCGCGATGACCAGGATGAGCGTGACGCCCACCGGACTGTCTACGCACGAGCCCAGCAACGTGATTCCGCCTCTGGCCGAGATCATCTGCGACTGCCGGGCGCTGCCTGGCCAGACCGAAGAGGACGTACGGGCTCACGTAGACGCCGCACTTGGCGACGGGATCAGATTCGAACTCGAGTTCCTTGAACCGATGGAGGGTGGTTTCGAGTCCGAAGTCGACTCACCGCTCTACCGCGTGATCGAGGACTACCTGGCCGACCGGCTGCCCGGCGCCGTGCTCCTGCCGATGGTCACACCGGGGTTCACCGATTCCCACTGGGTGCGCCAGGCCGCCGGCACGATCGCCTACGGCTTCGCACCGGTCTTTGAAACCGGGATCGACACCTATCTGAAATCGATGCATGGGGCCGATGAGCGCCTGAAGATAAGTGATCTCGTCGAGATGGCCAGCTTCCACGAGTACGTGCTCGAACGCTTCGCGAAATGAGCGCCGTTGCCTGGTCAATAGGGTGGTCGTGTGGAAACGACCGCAGCTCCCATAGAAGTCTTTGGCCTGACTGACTGTGGTAACGAAGACGACCTGAGTCAGGCCGAGATGGTGGCCGGGCGGATCGCCGACTTCATCGGCAAGGCCGAAAAGGCCCTGGTCCTGGCGCTCTACGACATTCGCATTCCGGATCCGGTCGGTTCGATCGTGGCCGATGCGTTCCGTGATGCTGCCGCCCGCGGTGTGAAGATCAGGCTGGCGTACAACGAAGTGGGGGAGGGCCACGAGGGGGCAAACCACCTGCCGGCGATCAGTCCGCCGCCCGAGACCAATCCGGAAATCCTCGCCGAACTCCCGATCGAGACCCGCGGAATCCGCGGCATTCCCGACCTGATGCACCACAAATACATGGTGCGCGACGGTGAAGCCGTCTGGACCGGCTCGGCCAACTGGTCGATCTATTCCTGGACCCGCCAGGAGAACGTGCTCGCGATCATCGAATCTGCTGACGTTGCCCGTGAATACCTGGAGAACTTCGAGGAGCTCTGGACCACCGGTGACGTCGACCGCAGCGGCCGGGGAGACCCCAACCCGATCCAGGTCGGCGATTCCACCGTGCGCGCCTGGTTCACGCCCGGCCACGGCGAAGCCCTGGCCCAGCGCATCGCAACCAGGCTCGGCACGGCGAAGCGCCGCATCCGGATCGCCTCACCGGTCCTGACTTCTGCCCCGATCCTCGGCACCCTCGCCGAATACGGCGACCGGCCCGGCAACTTCGACATCGCCGGCGTCATCGACGAACCCCAGACCGACCGGGTCTTCGAGCAGTGGGCGACCACCCATTCGAAATGGAAGATCCCGCTGCTGGCGAAGGTCCTTGACTCGCTCGAGTTCTCCGGCAAGCAGTCAGTTCCTTGGGGAACGGCCGAGCTGCGCAACTTCATGCACGCGAAGGTCACCGTCGCCGACGACACCGTTTTCCTCGGGTCGTTCAACCTTTCCCGTTCGGGCGAAGAAAACGCCGAAAACATGATCGAGATCGAAGATGCCGCCGTCGCTGAAACGATGGCGCGTTTCATCGATGAAACGCGGGCAAAGTACCCGCAGTCAACCGTGCCGCAAGCGGCGCTTTCGTGGAGGAAATGAGATGCACCTGATTCCCGGACCCCTGGCCGAAGTTGTCGACCGCACGATGGACTTCACGGTCGTTCCCGGCTTCAGCGCGATCGGCTACCAGGTACGGCGCCGCCTGTTTGACTGGCATGACCCCGACCTTTCCGGTCTGTCGGTAATGGTCACCGGCTCAAACTCCGGGCTCGGCAAGGCCACAGCGCTCGAAGCTGCCCGTTGCGGTGCCACGGTCCACATGGTCTGTCGCAACCCTCAGAAAGGGAAGGCAGCTCGGGATGAAATCGCCGGCCTCACCGGCGGCGACGTCCAGCTTCACATCTGCGACCTTTCCGACCTCGGGTCGGTCCGGAAATTCACGGCGGCTTTCCTGGCGTCGGGGAAACCGCTGGACGTGCTGATCAACAACGCGGGGGTGATGCCTGCAGAGCGGGAACACACGGTTGAGGGCTTCGAGCTGACGTTTGCGACCAACGTACTCGGTCTGTTCCTGCTCACCGAACTGCTCTCCGGCCGGATCGCCGAGAGCGATGACGGCCGCGTGATCACGATGTCGTCGGGCGGCATGTACTCCAGCGACTTCGACCTGGAAGACCCGCAACTCGAGCAGCGGGACTACAAGCCCACCTCCTTCTACGCCCAGACCAAGCGGGCCGAAGTGATGCTGAGCGAAGAATGGAACGAGCGGGCTGGAAAGGATGGGCCGACCTACTTCTCGATGCACCCCGGCTGGGCGGTCACGCCCGGCATGAGCGAAGCCCTGCCTGGCTTCAACAAGGTCCTCGGACCGATCCTGCGGGACACGGCCGAAGGTGCCGACACTGCGGTCTGGCTCTGTTCGGCCGGGCCGGAAGAGGCTCCGGGAGGAGCTTTCTTCCAGGACCGCAAGCCTCGCCAAAAGCACAGGATTCCCCGCACCCGTGATAGCGCTGGGGACCGCCGCCGACTCTTTGAACTTTGTACGGAACTATGTGTGACGCATCCCGATTGACTGGTCAGTCAACAATCTTCTGTAAACGGTAAGATTGGCGGTCGCAAAACGCTTTTCGGCTTAACAACTAACTTTTCAGCCTAAGGAGGCTTCAGTTGAAGATCTGCGTCCTGGTGAAAGAGGTACCAGACGCCGCGGTTCAGAAGCGCATCGACACCGGCAGCATGCGGCTCGATCGTAGCGGCGAAAACAACCTCAATCCCTTCGATACCCACGCCATTGAAGCTGCCATGCAGCTGAAGGAAGGCGGCGAACTTGCAATTGACGAAGTAGTCGCCGTCACAATGGGACCCGGTTCCGCCCAGCGCGCCCTTCAGAAGGCAGTTGCCCTCGGTGCCGACCGCTCCGTCCACCTTTCGGACGACGCCCTGCTCGGTTCCGACGTCTGCGCCACTGGCCTCGCCCTTGCCAAGGTCCTCGAATCAGAGAGCCCGGATGTCGTACTCCTGGGACAGCAGTCCGATGACGGCGAGTGCTACACGATCGGTGCTGTTGTGGCCGACCACCTCAAGATGCCTTCCCTGACTCAGGTCGTTGGTATGAAGGTTGACGGCAACGCCCTCGTATGTGAGCGTCAGGCCGAATACGGATACGACACGGTTGCGCTTACGCTGCCGGCCGTCATCTCCGTCGGTGACGCGATCAACGAGCCGCGCTACCCGAGCCTCAAGGCAATCATGGGTGCCAAGAAGAAGCCGCTGGACAGCAAGTCCATTGGCGACGTTGGCATCGATGCTTCCCAGGTCGGCGAAGCCGGATCCCAGACCACCGTCATCGCTCTGAACCCGCCGCCAGCCAAGGCAGCCGGCGAGATCATCGAAGACGAAGACACAGCCGAAACGGTCGAAAAGATCGTTGCCTGGCTCGACGAAAGGAAGCTGATCTGATGGCTGGCATCCTGGTTTACGCCCTGCATGACGACGAGGGTAATTTCAACAAGAACTCACTTGGCGCCCTCTCCGAGGCCGCCAAGCTCGCTGGTGAACTCGGCACCGAAGCTGCTGCCGTAATCGTCGGCGACATCGCTGACGACGCTGCTGCCGGACTCGGCAACTACGGCGTCACGAAGGTCTACCGCGCGAAGGACGTGACCGAAGGTCTCGCCCAGCCGATCGTCGACGTGATGGCCAAGGTCATCACCGAGAACGGCTTCACCTACGCGCTGTTCGGCGGAGGCCTGCTCGGCTTCGAGATCGGTGCCGGTCTGACCGCCCGCCTCGGCGCCGGTGTGACCATGGAAGTGACCAAGGTCAAGGTCGACGGTGGCAAGCTCATTTCCGAGCGTCCGATCCTGCAGGACTCGCAGATCGCCGACGTCGGTTACGTCTCCGAGCCCGGCATCATCATCGGCCGCCTCAACGCTTTCGATGTCAAGGAGTCCGGCGGAACCGCCGAAGTCGTTGACGTTGACGTCGAGCTGTCCGAATGGTCGACCAAGGCCAAGCTGATCACCCGCGGTGAGCAGCGTGGTGCCGACATCGACATCGAGGCAGCCGACGTGCTGATCGGTGGCGGTCGTGGACTCGGTTCCGCCGAAGGATTCGAAGGCGCCGAGGCACTCGCCGGCGCATTCGACAACTCGGCCGTCGCCGCGACACGTGCTGTCGTCGACGCCGGCTGGTGGCCCTATGCCGGTCAGATCGGCCAGACCGGCAAGACCGTCGCGCCGAAGCTGTACCTGGCTGTCGGTGTTTCCGGCGCCATCCAGCACAAGGTCGGAATGATGAACTCCGAAAACATCGTCGCGATCAACAAGGATCCGAACGCGCCGATCTTCGAGTTCTCCGACCTCGGAATCATCGGCGATCTCAACAAGATCATGCCGAAGCTCACCGAAGCCATCAAGGCCAAGAAGGGCTGAAGTTCGTATTGATCAGACGGCCGGGGAGCGGTGTGAACGCCACACCGCTCCCCGTGCCCTCTGAGTAGGCTTTTTTCACCGCCCGCTTTCCGAAAGGACCGTTCACATGCCCCCCGTAGCGCCCTCCGAATACCCGCCCCCCTTCAGCTCCGAAAGCGTAATCGCCAAGCCGACTGATCCCGAAGACGAGCGCATAGAAGTTGGCGTAGCGATCGTCGGTGCAGGACCGGCCGGACTCGCCGCCGCGATCAAGATGCTCCAGCTGCTCGAGGATCGGCCCGAGCTTGCCGAAAAGCTCGGTGAAGCACCCGTGGCCGTTGTCGAAAAAGGCAAGGTTGCCGGTGCCCACGCCGTGTCCGGCGCGAACATGCGTCCGTCGGCAATGGACGAGCTTTTCCCCGATATGGACAGGTCCGAATGGCCCGTATACGGCGAAGTCACCAAGGATGCCGTCTACCTCCTGACCGAGAAGCACGCGTTGCCACTCAAGCCGATGCCGCCGAACTTCAACAACCATGGCAACTACGTCACTTCGGTGTCCAAGCTTTCTCGTTTCCTCGCCGAAAAGGCCGAAGAGATGGGTGCGTACATCCTCACTGAGACAGCAGCAACCAAGCTGCTGGTCGAAGACCAGATCGTCAAGGGTGTCCGCTCCGGCGATCGCGGCCGCGGTCGCAACGGCGAGGAACTCGGAAACTTCGAGCCCGGTTCCGACCTGATCGCCAAGGCAACTGTCCTGACCGAGGGCGTTGTCGGTCATCTCACTTACGCCGCCCTGGACCACTTCGACATCAACGGCCTCGACCCGCAGCGATTTGAGCTCGGTGTCAAGGAGGTCTGGGAAGTTGAAGAGCCGCTTGATCAGGTCATTCACACCATGGGCTGGCCGCTGCGCAAGTCCGCCAAGTACAAGGAGTTCGGCGGATCCTGGATCTACCCGATGGGAGACAACAAGGTTTCAATCGGCTTCGTTGCCGGACTCGACTACACCGATGCGACTTTCTCGGTTCATGACGCGCTCCAGCAGTTCAAGTGCCATCCTTTCGTCAAGAAGATCCTCAAGGGCGGCAAGCGTGTCGGCTGGGGTGCCAAGACGATTCCCATGGGTGGATACTGGTCGATGCCGAAGCGCCTCGCCGTCCCCGGCATGGTCATCGCTGGCGACAGCGCCGGCATGGTCAACGTGGCCGAGTTGAAGGGCGTCCATTACGCGATGCACGCTGGCATGTATGCGGCCGAGGCCATTATTGACGCTCTCGAAAAGGACTCGGTCGACTTCTCGGCATATGACGAAAAGGTCCACAAATCGCTCATCGAGAAGGACCTCTACAAGGCGCGTAACGCGAGCCAGCCGTTCACCAAGGGCTTCTTCTTCGGTGGCGCCATGGCATCGGCCATGACCCTCACCGGGGGTCACTTTCCCGGTGGCCACTGGAAGAACCACGATGACGCCACCTACAAGATGGAGATCGGCAAAGCTGGCGACAGCTACCCGAAGCCCGATGGTGAGTACACCTTCGACAAGCTGTCGTCGGTGTTTCTCTCCGGCAACGCGACCCGCGACAGCGCGCCGAATCACATCCGCATCCAGACCGAAGTTCCGCGTGAGATCGCCCAGACCTGGGTGTCGATGTGTCCCGCGCAGGTCTACGAGATCCCGGAAGACCAGCTCGAAAGTGACGCGGCAATCGTGGACGTCAACGTCACGGCCTCGAACTGCGTTCAGTGTGGAGCCATCACTGCCAAGGGCGGCAGGTTGACTCTGCCCGAGGGCGGAGACGGACCGCTTTACACTGAGACCTGATTGGCTGAAGCAGATACCTCGAAAAGGCCGCCCGGTTGGGCGGCCTTTTCTATGCGTGTCGTGGAGGGCCAAGCGGCGCCCGGGAACGACCTGTGCACCGCTGACCTTCGTCGACGCTCGGAGCCTTGGGAACGCACAAAA
>Ga0105048_10000333_pt1 | contig 70128 bp, 40 predicted proteins | sample MAT05_FD_78382 | JGI IMG/M metagenome (GOLD analysis project Ga0105048, IMG submission 78382) | Freshwater microbial communities from Lake Fryxell liftoff mats and glacier meltwater in Antarctica - MAT-05 | ecosystem: Environmental > Aquatic > Freshwater > Ice > Liftoff microbial mat | place...
CGAGGGAACGTGCGATGAGTTGTTGGAATCGCAGAATAAGACAAGTATCGAGGCCGATTCGCTGGACGAGGAGACGCTCGCGGAGATCGATCGTGTGATCCGGTCGCGGTCGGGTGGGAACAAATCTGTGCTGCGGGTGGCCCGGCCCCGGCAGCGGCTGGAGGATCTGTTCCTGAGCATCGTCGAGCGGGCCCGGGGCGAGCAGTTGCGGACCTCGGGCGCGACGGCCGGTGGTCAGACGGCCGAGTTCCTGCGCGGGTCGGCAGAGGACGGGGCGGCGTTGATCGAGCGATTGACCACGACGGCTTCGGAAGGCCTCGGGGTCGGGTCGGGCGCGACTTCGGCGCGGTCGGCGTTGCCGGAGCCTGAGGCAGCGAAGGTTGACGAGGGCGTGATTGGGTCGTTGCTGGAGAGCTACGGCGAGGTGCCGTCATCGTCTTCACCGATGCTGAGCGAGAAGGCCTCGGTCTCGAGTGTTACGATCGGACGCTCGTCGGGCTCGTCGGCTCCGGGTGTGTCGATGCCTGGTCAGTCGACGCCCAAATCGGTTGAGAAACCAGCTGCCTTGGTGGATGAATCGCTGATCGGCTCGCTGCTGGCCAAGCCCGACGCGTCGAATCCTCATCAGCCGCCCGCGAAGCCGCAGGGCGGGCCGGGTGGTGGGTACAAGGGCGGCCCGGGGTCAGGTACGTGAAACTTTCTGAACGTCTCAGCCAGCTTGATCGCGTGCAGAATACGCGGCTTTTCAAGGTCATCGCGTCGTGCCTTATCCTGGTGCTCGCGGTCGGTGGGTACGTGTCGTACGTGGTGGCGGTGCACGCGCCAGCCGACGGTTCGAGCGCGGTGACGTCGCGCGGCGCGGGAGATGGCACGAGGGCGAGTCGAGCAGAAGAACGCAACTCGCGCGACGCCAAGGCCGACGTTGGGGCCGACGCGGGCAAGGGCGCTGGCGGTAAGTCGGGCGCGAAGTCGGGGGTCGTTGATAAGGCGTCGGAGGACGCGGCCGAGGCCGGGCAGAACGCGCTCGAAGAGAGTCAGCGGATATTTCAATCGATCGTTTCGGCGCAGAGCGATCCGACCAGCGTGGGCGTGGGCATTAGCGTGGCGGCGGTGCTGCTGCTGTCGGTCGTGTGGCTGGGGCTGGGTCTGACGGCGCTGGCTCTTTTGGCGGTGACGGCCTCGGTGGTGTACCCGCTTCATCTGTTCGCGCCGACGCGTAACTTTGCGCGGCTGCTGGCGGGGCTGGTGGCGCTGACGGGCTCGTTCGTGGTGCTGATGCGGCTGTTGCAGGTGCTGTTCTCGGGGTCCGGGGCGGTGTGGGCGGTGGCGCGGAACGTGCTGACCGAGGCGGTGCGGATGAAGGTCACGGTGATCTTTATCGTGCTGCTGATCTTCGGGCTGGCGGCGTTGCCCTCGACGCTGGAGGCTTCCAGCCCGCTGCGGTACCGCGTGCAGACGTTCCTGCAGTACGGCACGGGCGGATCGTTCTGGATCATCGCGGTGCTGACGCTGGTCTTCTCGGCGTCCACGGTGGCGTTCGAGCAACGCAACAAGACGATCTGGCAGACCATGACCAAGCCGGTGGCGAGCTGGCAGTTTTTGCTGGGCAAGTGGCTGGGCGTGATCGGGCTCAACGCGGTGCTGCTGGCGGTGTGCGGGTCGGGTGTGTTCTTGTTCACGGAGCACTTGCGCGGGCAGGCGGCGGTGGGGGAGCGCGAGCCATACCAGACGATGGGCGGCGGACCGAGCGAGGACCGGATGATCCTGGAAACGCGGGTGCTGCGTTCGAACGTGGTGGTGGAGGCCGAGCCGCCGCGGATTCTGCCCGAGCAATTCAAGCAGAATATTGACCTGCGGATCGAGAACGAGAAGAAGAGCAACCCGGCGTTCGATACCTCGCCAGCGACGGTGAAGAAGCTGTCGGAAGAGCTGTACAAGAGCATCGTGCAGCAGTATCGCTCGCTGGATCCGGGCAAAGACCAGTTGTTCGTGTTCGCCGGTTTGGGCGAGGCCAAGCGCTCGGGGCTGCCGCTGACGTTCAAGTACCGGATCGATTCGGGCGCGAACATGCCCGACCGGATCTATCGGATGACGTTTCGGTTCCGGGATAGTGATCCGATCGTGAACGAAACGGGGCTGGGGTATTCGCACACGCTGCTGCTGCTGCCCAGCGTGATCGACGACGACGGGCTGCTCGAGGTGCAGGTGCTCAACAGCGACCTGTTCGCGGGAACGCCCAACCAGGAATCAGCCACGTTCCCGGCTGGCGGGCTGGAGGTCTCGTACTCGGTGGGAAGCTATCGGCTCAACTTCGTGCGGGTGATCTCGGTGCTATGGGTGAAGCTGGCGTTCCTGTCGATGCTGGCGATCTGGGCCTCGACGTTTTTGAGTTTCCCGGTAGCGTGCTTGGTGGCGTTCGGGAGTTTCCTTGCGGCCGAGTCGGCGGGGTTCCTCGCCGAGTCGCTGGAGAACTACGCGTCGGTAGACGACAAGGGCAACGTACTGCCGGTGGCGGTGGTCGTGAACGCGATCGGGCAGGTGGTCGCCAACACGTTCAAGGTGTACGCGGATCTGCAGCCGACGACCAAGCTGGTGGACGGCACGCAGTTGTCGTGGGGCTCGGTCGGTCGGGGCGTACTGGTGCTGGGGAGCACCAGCCTGCTGCTTTTCGGGGTGTCGGTGCTGATCTTCAGGAAGAGAGAGTTGGCGACGTACTCAGGGCAGTAGGCGATGGTGTTGGTGGAAAAACGAAGTTGCTGGAAGAACGAAGTTGGTGGAAGGACAAGGAAAGAGACACCGAGGGTGGAGGCGGGTTGAAAAACTGCCTCAGCAAGCTGTATAGGGTTCAGAAGGCGATTCATGGGACGTGACACTCGGGTTCAACTTGTTGCCCTCGTCGTGCTGCTGGTCAGCCTAGCGGTCTGCGGTGCGCTGACCCCGCTGATTACCACGTCCATCGGTCGCAACAAGCTGTCGTTCACGGACCGCGCCGAGGAGGGGCAGCCGCCCGAGATCGCGATGGGGATCGCGATGGGAGCGTTCCGCGGCGTGTTCGTGAATTACTTGTGGATCCGCGCCAACACGTTGAAAGAGGCCGGGAAGTATCACGAGGCGATCCAGCTGTCTGAGGCGATCACCAAGCTGCAGCCGCGATTTCCGCGAGTGTGGGTGTTCCATGCGTGGAACATGGCGTACAACATCTCGGTGACGACGCAGACGCCGTCGGAGCGCTGGGGCTGGGTGAACGCGGGGATCAAGCTGTTGCGCGAGAAAGGGATCCCGGCCAACCCCAACGACCTGCTGTTGCACAAGGAACTGGCGTGGATTTTCATTCACAAGGTCCAGGGGTACACCGACGACGCGAACCCGTATTACAAGCGGCAGTTCGCCGCCGAGTGGACCATCCTGCTGGGCGAGCCGCCGCGGCCCGATTCGACGTTCCGGGATCGCGTGGCCGCCTCAGACCGGTACATCGAGTGGCTCCGGCCGATCGCCGACGCGCCGCCGATGGACGAGGTGACCAAGGCCGACCCGCTCGCTAATGAGTTGGTCGACGCCCTGCGCGCGCAGGTCGTGGATGAGTTTGATTTCGAGTTCCTGCGAAAGTATCAGATCCAGGCCGCAATCCAGAAATCACTGCGGCGCAAGGCCATCGAGAGCGTGCAGCAGAAAGAGAACCCGAAGCGGTACGCGCTGGCGGTGCTGATGGGCGACGCCAAGTACGCCGCGGCCTGGCCCAAGGTGATCGCGTCGGTGCGTCGTGACGTGCTGGTGCGCGTGTACAACATGGAGCCAGACCGGATGATCCGGTTCACCGACAAGTACGGGCCGCTGGACTGGCGGCACGCGGCGTCGCACTGCATCTATTGGTCCGCGCGCGGCGTCGAGCAGTCGCTCAACCGCTGGACCAGCGAGAATCGCAAGGACTACGACTTTATCAACACCGACCGCCTGACGATCCAGGCGGTGCAGGACCTGGCGCGGTCGGGCGAGCTGTACTTCAGCTTCTTTGACTTTGCCAGCGGCAAGAACCCGCTCTACCTGGCGATCCCCAACCCGAACTTCATCGAGACCTACGGCGAGATCCTGGGCGAGCTGGTGAAGCGCAGCTGGGCCGACTCGGAGAAGCGGGCGTACAGCTTTTATTCCGCCGGGTACGAGAACTTCCTGCGCGATCAGATCCGGTTCTATTGGCGGCGCAACCAGAAAGACATGGCCAACACGCTCTTCGAGCGGCTGCGCGTGTACCCGGGCCAGAACATGAACGACCCGAGCCGGGCCGAGGAGCTGAGCAAGCCCTTGGAGCGTTGGATCGCCGACGAGATGATCGATCAGCACAAGTCCACGTACGTGATGGCGCAGGAAGTCGTCGGAGCGCTGCAGGGCGCGTTCACGAGCGGGCTGCTGGCGGGGAACACGGAAGCGTTCCGGAGCCAGTTCCAGTACGCGGCCCTGTTCCATCGGTACTACATGGAAGAGCAACTGCGGACCAACGCGCTCGCGGAACAAGGCCGGACTGAAAACCTGCCCAAGGATTTCCGCGAGCTGACCGCTCAGGTCTACTTCGCGTTGTTACAGAACTTGGAACTCGACGACTCCGAGCAGATCTACAGCCGGTCGCCTGACGATCTCAAGCAGGCAGCCTACGACCTCATCCGCGAGCGGTTCAAGCCCGAGCTCGACGAGCTTGCCAAGACGGGCGGGACGCCGTTCGACAAGTCGTTCCCCGAGCCGCCAGGGATGGAGGAGTATCGAGCGTTGGTGGACAGGTGGCGTATGGCGTTCGAGAAGAGCAGACCGCCCACGGCGGCGCCGAAATAGAACTTTGCGTGAGCGAGTTGGCACGAAAGCTGCCCGAGCGCCAGCGTGGGCTGTACCAAAGTTCCTTCGCGATCGATTCACACGGAAAACCACCGAGCGGAGAATTTCCACGCTCGCGCGAAAGGCTCTTTGACCTTGATGCTCGCTCGCGCGAGCCTTTCTTTGGCGGTCCTATCCTGCCGGATGATTCGAACTTGCAACGTGGGGGCGGTGACGATCGGCGCGGGTCAGCCTCTGGCGATCATCGCGGGCCCTTGTGTTTTGGAATCGTTCGAGCTTGGTATGCAGGTCGGCACGGCGGTGCGTGATGCGTGCCGATCGCTCGGGCTTTCGTACATCTTCAAGGCCTCGTTCGATAAGGCGAACCGGTCGAGCATCCGTTCGCCGCGCGGGCCTGGGATGGAGAAGGGGTTGGGGTGGATCGCGGAGATCGGACGGACGCTAGGTGTGCCGACGACGACAGATATCCACGAGCCCGACCATGCCGAGCCGGTGGCGAAGATGATCGATCTGCTGCAAATCCCGGCGTTTTTGTGCCGGCAGACGGACCTGCTCTGCGCGGCAGGGAACGCAGCGGTTTCATTTCGCCGCGGCGTAAACGTAAAGAAGGGGCAGTTCCTTTCGCCCGGCGAGATGCGCGGGGCGGCCAAGAAACTCGCGGAAGTCGGGTGCTCGAACGTGATGTTCACCGAACGCGGCACGACGTTCGGGTACGGGCGGCTGGTGAATGATTTTCTGGGGATGGGCGATCTGATGGAGCTCGAATGCGAGGCCGGAGGCGGGAAGGTCGGCCCGGTGCCGGTGTGCTTTGACTGCACACACTCGACGCAGTTGCCCGGGGCTGGCGAGCAGACGGGCGGGAGGCCCGAGCGTGCGCCGCTGCTGGCGCGGGCGGCGGTGGCGGCGGGTGTTCACGCGGTGTTTTTAGAGTGCCACCCCGAGCCTAAGACGGCCATGAGCGACGCGAGCACGATGCTGAGGTTGGATCAGGTTGGAGAAATCCTCAAGCAGATGGCGGCGGTGCACGCCGCAGTGCGAGTGGCGAGCGCGGGAGCCGTGCGATGAGCCTGAAGTTGCCGAGCGCTCCGAGTCGGTCACGGCGCTAATCCCTCCTGAGTTGGCGGCGCGGAGTATGAGGTCGAACTGGATGAGGAGAAGCGAAATTAAAAGGCAACGAGCCGCCGTGGAGCGTGAGGAGCCCAAGAAAAACACCCGCAGTCTCGAGACCGGGGTGTATGTCGTTTGAGCTTGGATGTGCGTTCTTGAACCCCGACCTGCGGAAGCTCTCAGGTCGGGCGTCCCGGCGTCGGCCTTACTTCGCCACCGCGGGAGTGGTCAACCACACCGGCCTCGGGGCCTTCTCGTCGACAGGATCCACATGGACCTTGCGGCCGCGGTAGACGACCTTGCCCAAGGCGACAGAGTAGAGAGTGTTGTCGCGGCCTTCGCGAACGTTGAAGCCCGCCATGATCGGGGTGCCAACCTGACGGACGATGATGGAGCCGGGCTGGGCGACTTCGCCGCCGTAGAGCTTGATGCCGCGGTACTGCGGGTTCGAGTCGCGGCCGTTCTTGGTTGAGCCCTGTCCTTTTTTATGTGCCATGAGAAACTCCGGGAACGGGCCGACGGTTGAGTGGGCCTGGGTTGAGGTACGGATCGATGTCCCGGCGGGTACCGAATATTAACGGGACCCGCCGGGGGAGAAGGTTAGCGCGGTGTTTGCGTGTGGTCCAGTGGTCGGTGCGGGCCGCGAGTTAGCGCATGATCCATCGTTGTTCGGTGACTTCGAAGGGGGCGCTGTCTCGGCCCATGAGTTCGCCGGGTGTGGCGTAACGGACCATCATGGTTTTGCGGAGGGCGATTTTCTTGAGTTCGCCGCTGGTGGGGTCGGGGACCTGCACGCTTTTGGTCTCGCCGCTGAAGCCGTTAGCGTAGACCGAGATCCCGTCGAGCTGGTTGCGCGGGACGGGCCAGATCACAACGCCTTCTTTGGCGTTTTCTTCGCCTTGGAGCAGCATGCCGAGCACGCCGATCTGATCTTGAATGAAAGGGCTGCTGAGGAGGTCCAGAACCTGACGGGTGACATCGGTGGGGACATCGCGGCCCGCGCGGATGAGGTCGCCGTCGCCGGTGGCGAGGTCGAAGGACGGGGCGAGCAGCAGATCCTGGCCGGTCGCGTTGATGACCTTGTAGGTGAGGTAGAAATAGGGCTGCTTGCCGACCCCGGGGACATCGGCGGTGATCATGCGGAGCGGGCCGACTTTGATGTCGAACTCCCAGCGGCGCGGGACGGCGTCGGGCTCGGGCGCGAAGGCGGCGGCCAGAAGGCACGCCAGCGCGGCGAAACTGATCAGCAGTCGCGAGAGAAAGCGGTGGGTGGAGGTGTTGGCGTGGGGCATCGGGAAGTTCCTTGGGACCAAGAGGCAGGGCGAAGACCTGCTTCGCTGTCAAAGGACGGTTCGACCAAAGGCCGGTTCGACCAAAGGCTGGTTCGAGACGGGGCGCGAGACGGGACGTTCGGGCGACGATCAGAGGGATAGTGTACAGAGTGGCCCGGCAGGGTCAATTCAGAGCGTGGACTTGGGCGCGAATCTGTCGCGAATCTGTGAACCGCTGCGTCCGTACTTGTGTGGTTCGTCTTTGTTCGCACTCTCGTTTGGGTCGTCCGCATACTCGTGAAGAAACCGCCCAGCCATCGTCAAACTTCTTCGCAACGGCCTGACCACGGTACGGCCCCGGTCGTTGTTCGGATCCCCGAGCGGCTGTGGCTTTCGGCAGCCTCGCGGCTCGTGAGCCAGACGGCCCCCAACCGCGAGGCGGCGGCTAAGCGTTTGGTGACCGCGGCGCCGGTGCACGGGATCGATTTATCGCTGCTGTGGGGGACTCTGGGGAAAGACGAGCGTGGGGTCGACTTCGTGCGGCAGGTGGTGCTGGCGGTGCCCGGGGCGGGGCGGACGCTGATGCTGTTCCAGTCCGAGCCCAGCGTGGGCGGAGACTTGGACGGGCCGACGGCGGCGTTGGCGGAGCGAGTGGGGGCGATCAACGCGGCGTGTGCGCACTTTGGGGCGGGCCGCTCGGCGAGCGAATCCGGGGTCGGAATACCGGAGGTTCGATTAGCGCAAGGGCTGCCTGAACCGTCTGAGACGTGGGCGGTGGCGGCCTTCGAGGGAGCGGGGTTCCAGCGGGTCGGGAACCTGGCGTACCTGCGGCGATCACTCAAGGGCGAGAACCCGGGTCGGGTTGTGACGCCAGAGGTTTGGCCGGAGAGAGTTCGGGTGGTGTCGTTCGCGGAGTTGCCGCCGGGTCTGCGGACCGACGCGACGCTAATCGCGGCGCTCGAGAGTTCGTACGTGGACACGTTGGATTGTCCAGAGCTGTGCGGGCTGCGTGAGACGGCGGACGTGCTGGCCTCGCACCGCGCGACGGGGATCTGGGATCCGTCGATGTGGTGGGTTGTGTTCGATGATTCGAAGGCCGGGGAGGGGCAGGCGTGCGGGTGCATGCTGCTGAACCGGTGCCCGGAGCAGCGTGCCGTGGAGTTGGTGTACGTGGGGCTAGCGCCGTCGGTACGGGGGCGCGGGGTGGCGTCGAGGCTTTTGTCGATGGGTATCGCGAGCGCGGCCCGTGGGCCGGCTGCCGATGAGCTGACCTGCGCGGTGGACCGACGAAATCAGCCGGCGCTCAACCTGTACGGTCGCGCGGGTTTCAAACCGACGGCCGACCGCGTGGCGTTTGTTCGGCCGATCGAAGTTTGAGCGATGGATGTTCGTGGTGCGCACGTCTCGAACTGATCTGTGCTTAAATTATCGAGGAGAACGAGCGGAGCTGGCAGGACCGACAGATTTTGCACAACCTTTGCGCAGTCTTGTTGGATCATGGTGGAGAAGTTTTTTTTCAACGTCGTAACCACTTGAAAAACCGGGGTTCGAGCCCGCGCGGTGTGGGCGTGAAATAGATGAGGCGTTGCTGCGCGGAGCGCTGCTCACTACCTTCTCGACGAGCGACCAGGGAACGGTTGCTCTGTCGGCCTTGGGGTGGGAGTTTCCAGAACTCGACCTGAAAAAATGTGAGGAAGCGCGAACGTCGTCGGCTGCGAGGCCGAGGGTGGGAGCTGTGCTCGCGCCGGGGCGGACTGAGACGGGATGGACCCTTTCAACAAGTGGCGGGCGACCGGAGTTTGTCCGGTCGCGGTCAGGCTCGGGGGATCGTCTCTCGCGTCGGGGGTATCGCTGTGTCTACGTCTCCTTCTCGCCGGTTCAACCCAATCGATTCAGGATCTCGTGCTCGGGACGATTCCAAAGAGAGCCTTCAGAGCCCGGTCCAGGGTTCAGTTAAGGGCCCAGTCAGGATCCCAGTCAAGGACCCACTCAGGGTTCCAGTCAGGGGTCCAGTCAGGGGCGGAGCACCGGTTCCCGAGGCCGGGCCTGTTCGCTCCGGAAGCGCTGTCGCGGGTGCGGGCTCGTCTGAGGTACAACTCGCTGGCGCGGACCTTGCGAACGGCGTGCTGGAGCGCATCCGGACTCGTTTGACCAGCCAGGTCGGGCCGCAACGGTTCGAGCGGTACTTTGACAGGCAGGCTCGGCTGACGGTGACGGCCAACGGGGTGGACGTGACGGTCTCGTCAAGATTCATGGCGGAGCTCTTGGACCGGCAGTTTGGTGCGGTGCTGCGTGAGGTGATCCGGGTGGAGTGGCCGATGGGCTCCAAGGAGCACGCGGCGGCGTCCGGGGAGGGCACGTCCGAGGGGGGCACGGAGGTCGCGGCGGATGCGGATCATCTCCTGCACTATCGGGTTGATTCGCGCGCGTTCGGTGCCGCGGGCTCTGCGGTCGAGGATCGGGACGCGGACGAAGCAAAGCTCGCGGAGAACGGCGGGGGGGCGCGGTCGCGCGAGGCTGGGCGCGACCGGGACGCGAGCGAGAATGGGAGTGCGGCACTGGCAGCGTCCGCGCGAGTGCGCGCTCGTTCGCGAGGCGGCGAGCGATCGGCCTCGGGCGTGGCGAACGGCGCGGCGGCGCGGTTCCGCTTCGAGACCTTTGTGGTGGGCATGGCAAACCGTCTGGCGTATTCGGCGGCGGTGAAGATCGCGGAGTCGTCGGACGCGCGCGAGTTCAATCGGGTGTTCATACAAGGGCCTTGCGGGCTGGGCAAGACGCATCTGTTGCACGCCACGCTGGCGCGATTCAAGGAGTTGAACCCGACGGCGGTGGTGCGGTACACGACGGCGGAGGATTTCACCAACGAGTACATCACGGCTGTGCGTGCCAACAAGATCGACGCGTTTCGCAAGCAGTACCGTCGGGTGGACCTGCTGTGCCTGGACGACGTGCATTTCTTTTCGAAGAAGGACAAGACACAGGGTGAGCTGCAGCACACGTTCGATGCGCTCGACCTTGACGGGGCGCGGCTGGTGCTGGCGTCGGACGAGTTGCCGCGCGAGATCGCGAGCCTGAGCGAACAGTTGGTATCAAGGTTTTTGTCGGGCGCGGTGGTGCGGCTAGACCCGCCGGAGCGGGAGCTGCGCGAACGGCTCGTCAAAGCGATCGCGGCCCGGCGCGGGCTGAGCGTGGACGACGGCGCGGCGGCGGCGCTGGCGCAGCACCGCGGGAGTTCTTCGACGGCCTCGGTACGTGAACTCGAGGGCGCGATGGTGCAGGTCGAGGCGATGCTGCGGCTGTCGGGGTCGAGCAACCAGCTTGGAGGGAGCGCATCGAGCTTGATCACGGCGAGCTTGGTGCACCGGACTTTGGGCGGGGGCGGGGTCGGGGTGGGGGGGGGCGAAAAGTCTTCGGCGCCGCTAGCGGCGGCGGTGCGTTCGGGTCGGCCGATTCCTTTTCAGATCGTCATCGCGGAGGTGTGCCGGGAGTTGAACGTGGACGTGGCGGCGTTTGCGGGGACTGGTCGTCACCCGCGGGTGGTGCTGGCGCGGTGCATCTGCGGGCACCTGGGGCGTGAGCTCACGACGCTGAGCTTCCCGGAAATCGCCCGGCACATGAGCAGGCCGACGCACTCGACGATCATCTCGGGGTGCAAGCGGCTTCGGGCCCGGCTGTCGGATGAGGAGTCGTCGCAGGCAGATCTTTCGGGGGAGTTCGGGGCGGAGTTTGCCGGGCTGACTCTGGCGGCATTGCTCGATCGGATCATCCGCGCGGTGGTGCGAGGAGCGGAGAAATCGTGAACGGAGGAGGCTGAAGAGGTCGGTTGAAGACCTGCCTCACGATGACGCGGAGTGACCATGGAACCTGGTGGTTATGTGTGCCCCATGATCTGCTGGGGCGAGGATTCGCCTTTGGCGGTTGGCACGCCGATGATGATGGCATGTCTGAACACGACACTTCCAAGGGGTTCCCGGGCGGCTCTGCTGGCGGTTCGCACGCGGAGATCCCGCTGAGCTCGCCGGATATCACCGAGGTGGAAGAGGCGCTGGTGCTCAAGACGCTGCGATCGCGGCGGCTTGCGATCGGGCCGATGGTCGAGGAGTTTGAACAGTTGGTCGCGGCTCGCGCGGGGTGCCGCGAGGGCGTAGCGGTGTCGTCGGGAACGAGCGGCCTGCACCTGGTGATGAGGGCGCTCAACATCGGGCCCGGCGACGAGGTGATCACCACGCCCTTCTCGTTCGTGGCGTCTTCGAATTGCATTCTGTTTGTTGGTGCCAAGCCGGTGTTTGTGGATATTGATCCCAAAACGCTGAACATGGACCCGGCGAAAGTGGAGCGAGCCATCACGCCGCGAACCAAGGCGATCTTGGCGGTGGAGACGTTCGGGAACCCGGCGTCGATGGACGAATACCGCGCGATCGCTGCCCGGCACGAGATACCGATGATCGAGGACTGCTGCGAGGCGTTGGGCGCGACGCTCAAAGGGAAGCCAGCGGGGTCGTTCGGGCGTGTGGGCGTATTCGGCTTCTATCCCAACAAGCAGATCACGACGGGCGAGGGCGGCATGATCGTAACGGACGATCGGCGGCTTGCGGACCTGTGCCGCTCGATGCGGAACCAAGGCAGGCCGATCGGGTGGGCGAGCGCGACGAGCACGGGCGGTTCGCCCAGCGGGTCGTGGTTGAGGCACGAACGGCTGGGGTACAACTACCGCATGTCGGAGATCAACGCCGCGATCGGCGTGGGACAGATGCGGCGGATTGATTCGATCCTGGAGCGGCGGCAGCGCGTCGCGCAGAAGTATATCGCACGGCTGTCGGGCAACCCGCACCTTATCGTGCCCACGGTGGACCCGGACTCGGTGATGAGCTGGTTCGTGTTTGTGGTGAGGCTGGGCACGAGCTATTGCCGCGAGGAGCGTGATCGAGTGATCACCGGGCTGCGGAACCATGACGTGGGTTCGTCGGACTATTTCCCGTGCATCCATTTGCAGCCGTTCTACCGCGAGCAGTTCGGGTTCGAGCCCGGGATGTTCCCGATCGCTGAATCGGTGAGCCAGCGGACGATCGCGCTGCCTTTTTTCAATGACCTGTCGGCTCGCGATATCGAGATCGTGTGCCAGACTCTTGAGGTGATGATCTCACGCGAGAATCTGCGGCGGTCCTGAAACAGGCGTGTCGTCACGGCGGCGCGGGGTGTTCGATCAGCAACCCGCTCCGAACGCGGTCACGAACGTGTCGAAATCCTCGCTCGTGATAAAGCCGTCGTCGTTAAAACTCGAGAGGTACGCGCAAGTCAACGAGTGCGGCGCGGCGTAGAGCGTGAACTCGTCGCTGAAAGCCACCAGCGCGGGGAGGGCGTTCGAGTTCCACGCCACATGCGATCTCTGCCCAGCTTTCACGTTCATCAAAGCAAATTTCTGGATGGTGACGCGAGCTGCACAGGCTGGGCGTGGATTGCGGTGGCGAGTCCTGTGATGCCGAGCAGCGCCAAGGCCTTGGATCGAATCGAGATGGTCATAAACTTTTCCGCTAGAAAGAGATGAGAGCGGATCGGGGCGCGAGAGCCGCCTGCGCCGACACAGCGCGAGCACGGCGCGGACCGGCATGACGGACGACACAATGCCCACGAGTGAGCCGCGTTCGCCCCTCGGGCCTTACAGCCGGATCTCGTTTTTCTTTTCTGACTGCGTAATGCGAGCATTGCCGCTCGCGGACGCCCGCATAAAGCCCCCTGCTCTCGGTGAGGTGGCACCGAGTTCGGCCACTGAAGTCGCCACTTTGATCTAGAACTTCTGAACGCGCCGGGGCGGCCTCGGTGTGCCTTTGGTTTGAGTGCCTTTGCGTCAGGCGCCTTCAGTTCGGAGCGGGCGCGATCGACGGCCTTGCGATCAATTCGCTCGAGCACTCAAGTCGCGTCCGAGGGTGTGGAAGTTGATGAATGATCTGCGGCGAGTGCGGTTGGTATCGAAGCCTGCCTCGGCAGGTGGAATTGAAGCCTCGCTCCGAGACTTCGATGGATTGTGTATCGAGCGCGAACTCTTGAACTCGGGAAGGCTTGACTTCGACGTTACGAGACATCGATGCCGCCTGCCGCAGGCCGTTAAGTTCTGTTCGATTTTTCTGGATTTCGTAGCGGAATCGACGAGATTCTGCACGAAGAAAGGAACAGTTTCAGTATCCTGTTCGTTTCTCGGCACCTCAAGAGTTCTCAGAATGTCGAATCGAGCGTTCAGATCCTCTTCCGGGGTGCTGCTCGTGCTATTGCTGTCCACGACGGCAACCTGGGCGCAGAACAACGCTCTGCAGGCCTCGGCGATCACGGAACCGGTCGTCGGCCGGGAGGTCGCGCCGGGCGACCTTCACATGGAGGCCGGACCGTTTATCGATCAGGACGCGGGGGACACGCACCGTGCACCGACTGGGAGGTTGTGCAGGCGGCCGACGGCGTGGGAGTATGGATCACGCAGTGCATCGGCGGCATCGAGCGCGTCCACACCCACCTAGGCGACGGCGTGTTTTCAGGACCTCTCGCGGGCAAGCGATCGCTCGCCGCGACCACGAACTACAAGCTGCGGATCCGATTCCGCGACAGCAGCGGCGCGGCGGCCAGCGAATGGAGCCCGTGGTCCGAGCAGAACTTCACCACTGGAGCGCTCACGCAAGTCTTCCCGCTTCGCATCGACGACATCCTCCTCTCACCCGCGCCTCGCCTTACGCAGGCGTTGCCAGCTGGCACGACCCCGGCCCGGGTTCGGCTTAAAGATTCGCTGGGACAGTTGCTCCCTTTGGTTTCGGGCGGGGTCGGCGGAAACGCTGACCAACCCTCAAGCGCTGACAACCCACGGCGACGCGCGCCTGCTCGTGACCGCGGGCGTGAGCACGCTGGATCTCCCGGAGTCGGAACTGCTCGCGACCGACGATCGCGGCATCGCGCGAGAGATCGTGCTCCCCGCGATCTCGCTCGCCTCCGGGCAGTCCGCCTACTTCTGGATCTCTGAGAACGGCAGCACCTATGTCGGCACCTCGGCCCAGACCGCGCCCGATTTTTCGACGCTCGCCCGGGGCGCTCGCGTGCAGTGAACCGCCCAGTCCGATGTCAGGATCGAGGTCGTGGCCACCGGCTTCCAGATGCCGGTGAACATCGCGTTCGTGCCGAGCCCCGGCGCGAGCCTCGACTCGCCGCTGTACTACGTCGCCGAGTTGTACGAGATAATCAAGGTTGTGCGCCGGAACGGCGTCATCAGCGACTATGCCACCGGGCTCATTAATTACAACCCGACGGGCTCGTTCCCGGGCTCGGGCGAGCAAGGCCTGGCGGGCATCGTCGTGGATCCCACCAACGAGGACGTTTTCGCCACCGCGCTGTTCGCGCCCAATATTTTGAATAACACAATGTGTAACCCGCGTGTATACCGCCTCACGAGCGTTGACGGCGGGCTGACTTCTAACGCGCGCTCGGTCATCCTCAACATGGCGCCCGAGACCCAGGGGCAGAGCCACCAGATCTCCAACATATCGTTCGGCCCCGACGGGTTCCTATATGTACGCGTGGGCGATGGGTTCGATTCGGCCGCGAGCCGTAACCTCGCGTTCTATCGCGGGAAGATCCTGCGCATGACCCGGCTGGGGCAGGCGATCTCGACCAACCCGTACTACAACGCTGGCAACGAGATCACGGCCACGGACTATGTCTACGCCTCGGGCGTGCGCAACCCCTTCGGCGGCGCGTGGCGTCTGAGCGACGCTTCGCATTACTTTGTAGAGAACGGCTCGTGCGTCGATCGATTCGCCAAGCTCGTGCGCGGCCGCGATTTCGGTTACGACGGTTCTGACGCCTCGATGCGCATCTTCGCGCTCTACAACTGGGACCTGGCGACGGCCCCGGTGAACATCGCGTTCATCCAGCCGGAAGTCTTCGGCGGGAGCGGCTTCCCCGTGGCGTACTGGGGCCGTGCGTACGTCACGCAATCAGGCGCGACGTACGGCTCAGGTCCCGGGAACTCGCTCTACTAGGTGATCATCGAATGGAACATCGATTCAACAGGCACGCTGGTAGGAGCCCCTCGGCCCTTGGCGTTTTATAACCGGAGCGGCAAAGGCCTCGGCGATCGCCAACGCCGCTGGCCTCGACGGGCTTTACTTCAGCGATTTCTATGTCGCCGACGCGCAAGTCCCCACCACCCGCAGCTCACGCGTTCTCCGCATCAAGTACGAACCCCCGGCCTCGCCCATCGACTGCAACTCCAACGGCATCGTTGACGCCTTGGATATCACCGCGGGCACCAGCCGTGATTGCAACAGCAACGGCATCCCCGACGAGTGCGAGTGCTTCGCCGGCTTTGATGGCAACGAGTTCGTCAACGGCGACGACTTTAACGCCTTCGTGATCCGGTTCGAAGCAGGGTGCTGATCCGGGGGTGTTGTGGCGGAGCTTGTTCTGGTGGGGTTGATCAGCGTCACACCGCTCGTGACGCGGTCATGTTGCCGCCGAGTTTGTTTCCGCCGACCTTGCCAACCCACGCGGCGCAGATCGCGATGAGATCAGCCTGCTGGATGGGCTTGGTGGCGTAGTCGTCGCACCCAGCCCGGAGGCACTTCTCGCGGTCCTCGGCCATAGCGTGAGCGGTGAGCGCCACGATCGCCAGCGTGCTGCTGCGCGCGCGCAGCGAGCGTGCGAGGGCGTACCCGTCCATCTCGGGCATCTGCATGTCTGTCAGGAGAAGATCGAATGGCTTTCCGTCGGCGGCTGCCCGGTCGAGCATCTCCAGCGCGATGCGTCCGTTGTCCGCGATCTCCACGGTGGCCCCGGCTCGCTTGAGGTGGAACGAGATCAGGCGCTGGTTGTCGAGCCCGTCCTCGGCCAACAAGATGCGCCCGTTGACGCTGGGCATGCTCGCTGCGGGCGATTGAGGTTGAGTCGCTACTGCTGCGCCGAGGTGGCTCGCGAAGGTCGTGCCGCTGATCGGATCCATCGGGAGCGTGAGGCGGAAGCATGAGCCGTGGCCGGGTTCGGTGCGAGAGATTTCGACGTTGCCCCCCATCAGCACGGCGAGCCGGCGGCAGATGGTCAGGCCCAGCCCGGTCCCGCCGTGTTTGCGCGTCAGGCTCGCGTCGGCCTGCTGGAAGGGCTGGAACAAGCGGGCGGCCTGCTCGGGGGTGATCCCCGGGCCGGTGTCCAAGGTATCGATGATCAGCTTCTGTTGCCCGTCGAGCTCGGCGGTGTCCACGGTGACCGTGACGCCGCCCTTGTCCGTGAATTTGACAGCGTTCCCGGCCAAGTTCATGAGGATCTGCCGCAGTCGGGTCGCGTCGCTGGCGACGTGCTCGGGCACTGGCCCCGCCAGCACGATGTCGAGCGTAAGTCCCTTTTCGATGGCGCGCGGGCGGAGCAGGCTCTCGATGTCGCGGAGTACCGGCAGGAGCGCGGTGTCGGTTTTCTCGATGACGAGCTTGTCGGCCTCGATCTTGGAGAGATCGAGGATGTCATTGATGACCGTGAGCAAGTGAGTCCCTGCGTGCTTGATGGTGTTGATGGTCTGGGCTCGCTCTTGGGGCGTGAGTGCGGCGTTAGCTTCCTCACGCAGCAGGTCGGTGAATCCCAGGATCGCGGTGAGAGGGGTCCGGATCTCGTGGCTCATGTTGGCCAGGAACTCGCTCTTGGCCTTGCTGGCGGCCTCGGCCTGCACGCGGGCCTTGGTCAGTGACTCGGACGCCTCGATCTCGGCGCTGATGTCGGCCACGGTGCCGAACATGCCGATGACCTTTCCCGCGAGGTCGAGGCGTGCGCGTCCCTCGCCGCGGACGTGCCGCGCGCCTTTGCCGTGTTTACTCGTGCGGAGGTTGAGCGAATAGGGAGTCGCGCTCTCCGCGGTTCGCTTGACCGCCGCCGCCAGCACCGCCGCCGATTCCGGGCAGTAGTCGCTGAGCACGCCCGCGAAGTCGGGCGGCCCATCGCGCTCGTCGCGTTCGAAGAGCTCGAAGACCTGCCGCGACCACTCCACCCTGCCCGACGCGAGGTCGAACGACCAATTGCCCAACCGAGCAACGGACTGCGCTTCTTCGAGCGCGGCGCTGGTCGCGCGAAGCTTCTCCTCGGCCAACCGCACGTCGGTGATGTCCCAGTTGGTCCCGACCATCCGCGCGGGTCGCCCGGTCGCGTCGTGCTGGACCACGGCGATCGCCAGAATGTGGCGCGTTGTTCCGTCGGGCCAGCGGATGCGGAACTCGGTGTTGAAATCCTTCTCGCCGCGGACGGCCTGGTCCATCTCGTTCTGAACTCGGGCTCGGTCGTCAGGGTGCGGGCCGTCTTTCCATGCTTGGATCGCGGGCAGGGAGTGACTGTCGGCGTGCCCGTACAGGCGGAACATCTGATCGTCCCAGGTGAGGCCGTTGTCCGTCACGCTGTAGTCCCACGTGCCGACCCCGCCAGCGTTGGTGGCGAGTTTCAATCGTTCGGTGATCTTGAGAAGCTTCTCTTCGGCCTGCTTTCTTTCGGTGACATCGAGGTGAACGCCCACAAAGCGTGTGACCTCGCCCTGCTCATCGTGGTTTACGATCCGGCCTTGGTCAAGGATCCAGCGCCACGAGCCATCTCGGTGGCGCATTCGGTGCTCGGATTGATACGGCGTGTTGTTGGACATGGCGTCCCGGACGGACGCCGTGACGCCCGGTAGGTCGTCGGGGTGGACACGCTTGGACCATTCCGAGACGTCTGATTCCAACTCTTCGAGAGAATACCCGAGCATGTTGGCCCAGCGTTGGTTAAAGAGCACCGCGCCGGTCTGGGGGTTCCAGTCCAACAACCCTAGTTGGGCCGCATATGCCGCCAGTTCGAGCCGCTCACGTTCCACCCGCAGAGCTTCGGAAGCCGCCCTCTGAGCCGTGACGTCGCTCTCGATGGCCATGAAGCCTGTGAGTGTTCCCGTCGCGCTTCGCAGCGGCGTGATCTCAATCGCCATGACGTACGACCTGCCATCCTTGCCATAGTTGACGATCTCGACGTTCGCGCTTGACCCTTCGAGAACGGCTCGGCTCATCCGGGCTGCCATAACCGGATCGCTGTCCGGGCCCTGGAGCACGTGCCCAGGCTTCTTTCCCTTGACTTCGTCGAGCGCGTACCCGCTGATGCGTGTGAATCCTTCGTTCACCCATTCGATGCACCCGTGCGGGTCGGTGATGACGACGGCGTTCGAGGTCCGCTTGGCGATTTCCGCCAGGCGATCGGCCGCCGTCTTGGCGGCGGACAAGTCCGCCGTTATGCCTTGGGCCAGCAAGATCGCTCGCGTTCGGCCTGTAGCAAGTGTCCACACCGTCGCCGCCCCCAGCAGGCTCAGCAGCGCCCCGCCCATGCCCGTCATCTCGGTCATCGATCGATCGATCCCGGCCTCGAACCTAGGCGTCGAGCTGGTGACGATCGTCCAATTGCGTGCGCCGACGGTCAGGGACGTGACCCGGCTGAACATCTTTGTACCCGAGTGCAACGCGTCGGTGGCCCCGATCGCGGCGTCGTGAGCGTTGACGGAGTCATAGAGGCGACTCTCCGGTGTGGTCAAGTCGCCATCAAAGATCTCGAAGTTGACCTCACCAAGCGCCGTGGCCGTAAGGCCCTCCATCGCTTCATCCAGAATGATCGGCGCGAAGAGCAGCCCGGTGAGCGCGGCTAGACGCTCGTCGGGTGTGGTGGGTCGAGAGCCCTGCTTATAGACAGGCATGAGATACAGCAACCCGGACCGGTGCGTCGTGTCCTGAACTAGCGAGATCCGGCGTGTGATTGCTGGCTCTCCCGACCGCGCGGCCTGCTCTGCGGCAACGCGGCGGTTGGGCTCTGAACCGATGTCAAGACCCCACGACGAAGCGTTACGATTATTCGGGAAGCAGTGCTTGATGACGTAGAGGTCGGGCGCGTGCTCCACCGGTGAGCCCGGCTCGGCCAGGCTTCGGATCTCAAAGTCCGGCGCACCGTCGGCCCGCTCAGCGGTGATGAACTCGGCGAGGTCCGATCGCATCACCCGCTGAATGAACCCGAAGCCGAGGGTGCCGGGAAACTCCTTGGCGATGTCGCGCGAGGCGAAATACGCAGCAAACTGGCCGCGATCCACGGAAGTGGTGGTGGCGTACATTCCTCGCGCCCCGGCCAGGCCGTACTGCGGCTTATTGACGCGGCGTTCGGCCTCGCGAACCAGTCGCTCGGAGACCTGCTCGAACTGGGCCTCGGCTCGTTGCCGAGTCTGCATGTTTGAGCCGACCACCGCCGCGCCGGTGACGGCCAGCCCGAGGGTGAAAACGCCTACCGCCGCCAAATCCTGCTTCCAAGGTTTGGCGGAGTTCGCCCGTTCGAGATCTGCATCGGCCCGACGCAATCTGGCAACAAGTCGCCAAAGGATGACCGGTCCCGCAAAGATGGAGAGCAAGGTCGCGTCGAGCATGGTCTCGAGCATCCCCTCAACGCCCGGGGCGAGGACGGACAGAAGGAACATCACGCCGACCTCAGCGAGCGCGATTGCGGCGATGATCTCCACGATGAGGCGGAGGATATTGAGAGGTTGCTTTTTCAAGGATTTCCTTGGGCAAGTCCGAATTCGCCGAGATCGTCCCTGTATGTCGGCACTCCCGAACCGGGGGGTGAGACGAACCTTCAGCGCGTGTCGCCATGGCAGGGCGATCCCCCTTAAGAGGGGGTCGGAGTGCTTCGACCTGTTGTGTTTCCCAGACGCGAAATCGGCGCGAGGTCCGAGAGTCGTTTAGGCACGCGCCTGGCCAGATGTTCCGCCGAGAGGACCCTGGATCGGAGTCTTTGACGGTCGGAACTCGCGGGTCGGGCGTCCTCGAGAGGCATCGGCGCCCCGTGCCGATCGGAAGGCACAGTCGGTTCTGCGCGCGAGAAAGAGTTCCTTCAGTCCATCGACGTGAAGGCGAAGAAGGTCACGAATCCCACGAGAGTTCGTGCGGATGACGTTGTGTCGCTTCTACCGGACTTGGACGGACCAGAGTGAAACTTCTTTAGTCTCGCACAGGCGTGTCGATCAGCTCTTCTTGGGCTTGAACATCCGGAAGAGCTTGGTAAGCGGGTCGTAGAACTCGTCGACGATCCGTTCCTTGAGCGGGATGATGGCGTTGTCGGTGATCGCGATGTGCTCCGGGCAGACTTTCGTGCAGCACTTGGTGATGTTGCAGTAGCCGATGCCGTGTTCATTCTTCAAGTCAGACAACCGGTCCTCGGTGTCGAGCGGGTGCATTTCGAGCGCGGCCACGTAAATCATGAAGCGCGGTCCGACGAACTCGTCATGCTTGTGGTGGTCGCGAAGGACGTGGCAGACGTCTTGGCAGAGGAAGCACTCGATGCACTTGCGAAACTCTTGGACGCGGTCGATGTCCTTCTGCTGCATGCGCCAGGAGCCGTCGGGCGCGTCGGGCTTGCGCGGCTTGAAGGGCTTGATTTTCTTCTTTACCTCAAAGTTCCACGAGACGTCGGTGACGAGGTCGCGGATAAGGGGGAAGGCCTTCATCGGCTCGATGGTGACGGTCTGTCCGGGGGGCAGGTCGCTCATGCGGGTCATGCACATGAGTCGGGGCTTGCCGTTAATCTCGGCCGAGCACGACCCGCACTTGCCAGCCTTGCAGTTCCATCGGCAGGCGAGGTCGGGCGCGGACTCGGCCTGGATCTGGTGCACGGCGTCGAGCACGACCATGCCCTCGGTGATCTCCGTGGAATATTCCTTAAAGCCAGCGGCCTTGGAGTCGCCGCGGAGAACTTTGAACGTGGTTTTGGGCATGGTTGGGTCCTGAATAAAGCCCGGGAGGGTCGAGGCGATTTACTTATTCTCTTCGACGACGTGCTTGAGCTCGGGCGGCAGTTCGCGCACGGGCTGACGGGTCAGTTGCACCGAGCCGTCTTTGCCCATGCGACTGATGAGATTAAACTTTCCGTAGTCATCGTTTTTGGTGGGGAAATCGTCGCGGAATTGGGCCCCGCGGCTTTCCTTGCGCTCGATCGCGGCGATCGTGATCGCTTCGGACACGGCGAGCAGGTTCTTGAGGTCGATGGCCGCGTGCCAGCCCGGGTTGAACTCGCGGTGTCCGATCGCGGTGACTCGCTCAGCTCGCTTCTTGAGCTTCTCGATGGCGACCAGGGCCTGCTGCATCTCGGCCTCGACACGGACGATGCCGACGTTGCTTTGCATGAGCTTCTGCAAATCCTGCTGGATGGTGTAGGGGTTCTCGTCACCGCTGGTTGATGACACGCCGCGTTCGAAGGGTGCGAGCGAGCCTTGGATCGAGGCCTCGACCTGGGCCGGATCGATGCGTCCAGCACTGCGCTCCTTGGCGTACCGGGCCGCGTGGTCGCCAGCGATTTTGCCGAAAACGACGAGGTCCGAGAGCGAATTGCCGCCGAGCCGGTTTGCGCCGTGCAGCCCGGCCGCGACCTCGCCCGCAGCGAAGAGGCCGGGCACGGTGGACATCTGCGTGTCGCCGTCGACCTTCACGCCGCCCATCGCGTAGTGCGTAGTTGGCCCGACTTCCATCGGCGTGGTGGTGATGTCGAGACCCGCCAGTTGGATAAACTGGTGGTACATGCTTGGCAGCTTCTTTTTGATGTGCTCGGACGCGTTGGGCACTTTGTCTTTGATCCACGCGATGTCGAGGAACACGCCGCCGTGAGGCGAGCCGCGGCCAGCTTTGACTTCTCGGTTGATGCAGCGCGCGACGTGGTCGCGGGTGAGAAGCTCGGGCGGGCGGCGTGCGGCCTTGTCGCCGGTGACGTAGCGCCAACCTTCTTCTTCGTTGTCGGCGGTGGACGACTTGTAGTTCTCGGGGATATCGTCAAACATGAAGCGTTTGCCGTCTTTGTTGCGGAGCACGCCGCCCTCACCGCGCACGCCCTCGGTGACGAGGATCCCGCGCACGCTGGGCGGCCAGACCATCCCCGTCGGGTGGAACTGCACGAACTCCATGTCCATCAGGTCCGCCCCGGCGCGGTATGCGAGCGCGTACCCGTCGCCGGTGCCCTCCCAGGAGTTGGACGTGATGCTGAAAGCCCTGCCGAGCCCTCCGGTGGCGAGGATGACAGACTTGGCATGCCAGACGCGGAATCGGCCTCGTTCGCGGTCGTATCCGATCGCGCCGACGACTTGGTCGCCGTCCTTGATGAGGTCGATGACGGTCATCTCCATGAAGACCTCCATGCCCGAGTGGACGCCGTGGTCCTGGAGCGTGCGGATCATTTCCAGACCGGTGCGATCGCCGACGTGGGCGAGGCGCGGGTAGCGGTGGCCGCCGAAGTTTCGTTGGAGGATCCGCCCGTCGGTGGTGCGATCAAAGACCGCGCCCCAGGATTCCAGCTCACGGACGCGGGCTGGAGATTCCTTGGCGTGCAGCTCGGCCATGCGCCAGTTGTTGAGATATTGCCCGCCGCGCATGGTGTCGGCGAAGTGGATCTTCCAGGAGTCGCGGTCGTCCACGTTGGCCATCGCGGCCGCCATACCGCCCTCGGCCATCACGGTGTGGGCCTTGCCTAGCAGCGACTTGCAGATGACCGCGGTTTTGCAGCCCATCGAGGAGGCTTCGATCGCGGCCCGGAGGCCAGCGCCGCCAGCGCCGATCACGAGCACGTCGTGCTCATGGGTCGTGTACTGTTCCATTTACAAGATTCTCCAGTCGGTCCAGATGCCGTGCGAGCAGAGCCGAACGTAGCCGTCGGTGAACCCGACCCAGAAGAGGCTCAACCACGCGAAGAGCATGTGCTTGCGGTTGAGGCACGAAACGCCAGCGTACGCGCCTTGGCGTGCCGCGGTGCAGTTGGTGACGCAGTCCTTCTTGCCGCCGATGAGATGGCGCAGCGAGTGGCAGCCCATGGTGTAGCCGCCGAGCAGGATCGGGTTGATGAGCAGCACGAGCGAGCCGACGCCGACGCCGAAATGGCGGTTGCCGTCCGCGCCCATGAACCAGAACGCCTTGAACGCGTCCCAGAGCAGCAGGCCGATGAACAGGATCGCGATGTAGAGGAAGTAGCGGTGGATGTTCTGGATGATGAGCGGGAAGGAGTTTTCGCCGCGGTACTTCTTGCCGCGGAACCCGGGCTCGCCCACGGCGCACGAGGACGGGTCGCCCCAGAACGCTTTGTAGTACGCGCCGCGGTAGTAATAGCAGGTGAAGCGGAAGCCACCGGGCGCCCACAGGATTAGCAACGCGGGCGAGAACGGCACGAAGCTGGGCCAGAGCTTGGCCAGCCATTCCGGCAACGGCCCGAACACCGAGTGCGGAGAGTTCCCGAAAATCTCGGGCGAGTAGAACGGCGAGAGATAATCCGCGCCCCCGGTCTCCAGCCAGTAGTGGTTGCCCTGGAATGCGGCCCAGGTCGAGTACACCACGAACGCCATAAGGCCAACGAACGTGGCGGCGGGCTGGAGCCACCAGGCGTCTTTGCGCGACGTCTCGCCGAGGCCTTGCATCTGGGGGAGCAATTGAGGGAGTGGAAGTTTCGCCGATTCTGGCATCGAGTGGACTCCTGTCGCGGGAAGATCCCCGGCCCGTTCAGGCCGATTCCTGCACCGATCAATGCGGGAGCATACCACCGCTTCAGGCTGAGATCACGCTCCCAAACTTTCATTTCAAGCCTTCATTTCTCTTTCATTTCTTTGTCGTGTCGAGCCCGCATCGGCGAGATCCATATCGGTCCTTCATTTCGGCAACGGCAGCACACTCGGGTCGTCAAAGACCATCCTTCGGCAGGCGCACAGCGCGATCGCGATCGCGTCCGCCACGTCCGGCGGCTCGGGCGGCTCGGCCAGTCCGAAGTGAGCCTGCACTGAGCGCTGGATCTGTGATTTCCCCGCGTGCCCGTGCCCGGTCAGCGATTTCTTGACGGTGTTGGGCTTGTACTCGATGAGCCGCAGCCGCGCCGACCGCACCGCCAGCAGCAGCACGCCGCGCGCGTGACCCATGACAATCGCAGTGGCCGGGTGCTTGTAGTGCGCGAACACGGACTCGACCGCGACTATGTCAGGCTTCACGCGATCAAGCATCTCGCGGAAGTCGGTGTCGAGTTCAAACAGGCGGTCCGAAATGCTGCGAACCTCGCCGCCGACGCGCCGCGCAAGCCTAAAAACGCCAGCCTCGACGATGGCGGGCGACTCGCCAAGCCCTTCCAGGCAGGCGTATCCGGTAAGACGAAGGCCGGGATCAATTCCAAGGATTCTCACCGATGGTGCCTTCGAAAAAACCCGCGTTTGAGATGCAGGATGCGAGGACTTTCGCCTCTGACCCGCGAGCGTCACGGTGACGCAACACCGTCGCGAGAAGGCTGGACGAGAGTCTACTCAAACTCCCGGCACAGGCGCCCTGCCTGTGGCGTCACGCTCTACTTCTTTCGGCGTTTGCGATCGCTCAAGGCGCGAGAATCAGCCGGGCGTGGTTCGGCCGGGGTCCGAATAGTGCTTCATCCAATGCACCACCGTGCGCGCGATCATGTCGGTCTCGATGTTGCACCGATCGCCAGGTTTGGCCGGGCCGAGGTTGGTCTTGGCGAGCGTGGTCGGGATCAGTGCGACTTCGAACGTGCCGCCAGCCGGGTCGACCGACGCGAGCGTGAGCGACACGCCGTCGACGCAGACCGAGCCCTTCGGGACCATCATCTCCATCAGCGCTGTTGGCGGCCTGATCCGCACACGCCACTCGCCCACGGTTTCGATTGATTCGATGACGCCGATTCCATCGACGTGGCCCTGGACCATGTGGCCGCCCATGAGCGTGGTGGGGGTGGCGGAGTGTTCGAGATTGACCGCCGAGCCGGGCACGAGCGAGCCGAGGGCCGTCATGCGCAATGTCTCGGGGATGACGTCGAACGCGAACTTCCCGCCGAGCGTGCTCGGATCGGCCGCGATCGTCAGGCAGCAGCCGTTGACGGAGATCGAATCGCCCAGCACGGGCGTGTGGTCCCAGCCGCGAGGGCTGATGGTCAGCCGCCAGCCGACGGTGGTCGGGATGATCTCCGCGATTACACCCAAAGCTTGAACAAGGCCCGTGAACATCGTGAGTCGTTCCGCCAATTCAACACGAGGAAAATCGCTGTGGTCAGGGCTCGGGCTGTATCGATGCCCGCGTCGCGTTTTTCTCAACGAACCTCGCGCTCACGCGTCGGGTTCGTGTTCAGGACTGGTCCGTCAAAACGAAGGTTTTTCTTTCTGGTCAGCGCCCACCGATTTGGTGCGGGTGTGAAAGCGAGACCTCTGTGCCTGTAGGCGGAGAGGTTGGTATCTCGGTCGTAGGCGAAACCTCGGCAGTGGTGCTTGCGGGTTTGGAGAGGGAAGGCAGGTATCGTCCGGCGCTCGCGCTGGCGTCCATCAAGTCGCCCGCGACCACGAGCAGCACCACCACGCCGCCCGCCGAGGCGAGCGCGGCCCAAGTGCGGGTCACGAAGGGCGAGGACTCTAGTCCCTTGGACGCAATGACCTCGGGCTTTTCAAGGGCGACGGCGCTGAACAGACGCAGATAATAGAACGCGGCGATCGCGGAGTTGATACCCAGCACGACCACCAGCGTGATCTCGCCAGCCGAGATCGCAGAGGTGAACAGCGGGAGCTTGCCCAGGAACCCCAGCAGCGGCGGGAAGCCAAGCAGGCTCAGGCTGCACAGTGCCATGGTCCAGCCCAGGATGGGGCGGGTCTGGCAGAGGCCGCGGAGGTCGTCGAAGGTTTCGATCTCTTCGAATCGTCCGTCGGCGGTGCGGCGTTGGAGGCACCCGAGTACCGCGAACGCGCCGACGTTCATCACGCCGTAGCAGAGCAGGTAGAACATCACGGCCGCGAGCCCGCTCTTGGTGAACGTGCCGTCGCCGGGGCCCGCGATGATGCCGACGAGCATGTAGCCCGAGTGCGCGATGGACGAGTACGCGAGCAGCCGCTTGACCGAGTTCTGCCAGATCGCCAGCACGTTGCCGACGGTCATGGTCAGCGCGGCGATCACCCACAGAAGAAGGCGGATGGGCTCTGGCAGAGAGAAGCCGGTGTTCACCGCGTCGGCGGCGACTGAGAAACCAGCAGAGATCCCGCCGCCCCCGCCCCCGCCCAACCCCGTGCCTGAGCCCGTGCCTGAGCCCGGCGACCAGACCCAGCCAGCGGTGCCGACCAGCAGCATGATCGAGACGAACCCAGCGGTCTTGGGCACGAACGCCAGGAACGCGGCCACCGGGGACGCGGCGCCCTGGTACACGTCGGGCGTGTAGAAGTGCATCGGCACCGCGGCGATTTTGAAGCACATCCCCAGCAGCGCCAGCAGCAGGCCCGCGAGCGCGATGGAGTTGATGCCTTGAGCCATGAACACGGCGTGGATGGTGTTGAGGTTGGTCGAGCCGGTCCCGCCGTAGATCAGCGAGAACCCGTAGAGAAAGATCGCGGCCCCGAGCGCGCCGAGGAAGAAGTACTTGACGCCGGCCTCCTGAGCCCGGCCCTTGCCGCGTGAGCCAGCGGCGATCACGACCATGATGTACGTCGGCAGGCTGGTGAGTTCGAGGGCCAGGAAGAGCCAGATTAGGTCGTCGGCGCTCGCGCAGAGCATGAGCCCCGTGAGGCTGAAGAGGAAGAACGAGTAGAACTCGGCCCGGTTGCTGCGGAGAGGGTCGAACCGCCCGCCGCTGGCGATGCGCGATTCTTCGTCACGATCGACCGAGCCAGCCAGCAGCATGAGCAGCATCAGCCCGACGATCGCCGTTAGGATTTTGATGTAGCTCACCATCCCGGGCAGCAGGAACTGACCGAGGTGGATGGAAGAACCAACAGCGCCCGGGGCGGCGGTCGGCGTGGTCTTGGCCGCGAGAACGCCCGCGATGACAAGCCCGAGCCCCGAAACCCACGCGCACGATTTACGGACGGCGTAGCGCGGCGAAAGCCCGAGCACCATCACGATGCAGGTCGTGGCGAACAGTGCGATCTCGGGCCAAAGGAACTGGATCCGTTCGATCACGGCCTGCCCCCTTCCTTGGCGGTGGTCGGCGTCACAGGCACGGCCGAGGTTTGGTCGTTAGGCTGATGGTCGTTGGGCTGATGGTCTATGGAGTTCTGATCGGTGGACGGTTCAAGAGACGCCGTTGCGGGCGCCCGCCCTTGACCACGGCCAAAGGTCTCGAGCGTGGCGACCGTCTTTCCCACCGGCACATTGATCCCTTCGAGCATCGGCGTGGGGTACACGCCCAGCACAACGCACAGTACCGCCAGCGGAGAGAGCACCGCGATCTCGCGGAACGTCAGGTCACGAGGCAGCGAGGCGTGCGAGGACTTGGCATGGCTCGTGCCGTGCTCATCTCCATGTCCATCGTTGTGCCCGGCCGGTTCAACCAGAGGCCCGAAAACGACCTTGCCGACCATATACAGCAGGTAGATCGCGGCGATGATCATGCCGATGCCCGCGATGAACGCGTACCACGGGCCGAGGTTGGTCGTGAACGTTGCGCCTTGAACCAGCCCGGTTCCGCCGTGCCACAGTCCGACGTTCCACTGCGGGCTGGCTTGGAACGTGCCGAGCAGGCAGAGGAACTCGCTGACGAACCCGTTGAGCCCGGGCAGCCCGACCGAGGCCATGGCGAAGAAGACCATGAACGTGGACCAGATCGGCATCTTAGCGGCGAGCCCGCCGAGTTCTTTCATGTTCCGCGTGTGATAGCGTTCGTAGATCATGCCGATCAGCAGGAAGAGTGCGCCCGTCGAGAGGCCGTGGTTGATCATGTAGGTGATCGATCCAGAGATCCCGACCATGTTCCCGGCCGTGAGCCCGAGGATGCAGAACCCGAGGTGGGCGACTGACGAGTACGCGACGAGCTTCTTGACGTCGGTTTGGACCCAGCAGATGAGCCCGGCGTAGAGGATGCCGATAATGCTGAGCGTTGCGAGGAACGGCGCATATTGGACGAAGGCGTGTGGGGCGAACGGGATCGCGAAGCGGTAGATGCCGTAGGTGCCCAGCTTGAGCAGCACGCCCGCAAGAAGAACGGAGCCAGCGGTGGGGGCCTCGGTGTGCGCCAGCGGCAGCCAGGTGTGGAACGGGAAGAGCGGGACCTTGACGGCAAAGCCTAGCAGCAGGGCCGCCAACACCCAGACTTGAACGCTGGGCGGGAGGTTGCGGGCGGTCAGTTCGAGCGTCTCGATGTCGAACGTCCACTTGCCCACTCGCGAGGCGTGGTCCCACGCCACATATACGAAGCCCGCGAGAGCGATGACCGATCCGGTGAAGGTGTACAGGAAGAACTTGGTGGCGGCGGCCTTGCGGTTGGTCGAGCCGTAGAGGCTGATGAGCACGTACATGGGGATCAGCGTGAACTCGAAGCAGACATAGAAGAGCACCAGGTCGCGGGCGACAAAGACGCCGGTCATCGCGGCCTGGAGGACCAGAAGCCAGCCGTAGTACGTCTTGACGCGTTCGGTGATCGCGGTGCTGGACGCGGCGACGCAGATCGGACCCAGCAGCGTCGTGAGCGCGACGAGCATCATCGAGACGCCGTCCGCGCCGAGGCTCAGGGAGATGCCCAGCTGTTTGAGCCACACGATCGGTTCTGCGAAACCGCCTTGGAACGAGCCCGACGAGCCCCAGTCAAAGACGCCGAAGAGGAGGTATGCCGCGATGACGACGGGGAGCATGGTGCCCGTGAGCGCGATAGATTTGGCGCGGCCTTGGGGGGCGAGCGCCACCACGAGCGCGAAGAAGAGCGGGATCAGGATCAGCGCGGCGAGCATCATGCCGAGGCTCCTCGCCTGACGCGACCAGCGGCCGAGCCGATCTTCGCGCGATGAGCCGGAGCGGCGTGTAGGGTCGTGGGTGATGTCGTGGTTTGACTCTTCATTTCAACAATTGAAATCTTGTCTATCGAGCTTGGAACATGGCGGAAAGTCATTAGTGGAGCACCATAAGCACGATGAGGATCAGCACCGCGATCCCGCCCGCCATGCCGACCGCGTAGCCGTGCAACTGCCCGCTCTGGCTGGGGCGGATAGCGGCGCCGACCGAGCGTGGCAGCCAGCCCACGAGGTTGACCAATCCGTCGACGATCAGCTTGTCGATCAGGTGGAACGTGTGGGCCAGCACTAGCAGCGGCATACGGATGATCGCGTTGTACAGCTCGTCCACGTACCACTTGTTTTGAGCCCACTTGGCGATCGGGCCCCAAGCGGGGAGCAGGGCGTCGGCCTTGCTGGTCGCGGCGGTGGTCCGGCCCATGAGGTGAAGCACGAAGGCGACGATGATGCCGATCGCGCCAACCACACCTGAAACATAGAACATGACCGCGTGCGGGTTCTGACCGAGGAAGGTGCCCAAGGCCGCGTGAGAATCCGCGGCGTGCTGGACCACTTCGGTCGCGCCGCTCGCCTCGTGATGCTCACCCGGCGCGGTCCAGACCGCGCTAGAGCCGTGGATCATCCCGCCGACCCACCCGCCGTGCTCGCTGCCGACCGAGCCCTTGACGAAGTAGAGACCGGCGGCCGCGAGCGAGCAGACCGCGAGCACCGCAAGCACCGTGTTGATCGCCCAGCCCGGCGGGTGCGGGTGGAACTCCGAGGTAGGTCGGCTCTCCGAGCCGACTTCTTTCTTTCCATGCCCATCATGGCCAGATCCGGCGTGGCCATCTCCGGCGTGCCCGCCGTGGTCGTGCGCATGATCGTGCTCGTGACGGTCGTGGGCCGCGTGCAGTTCATCGCCGGGTTCAAAGTGCTTGGGGCCGACAAACACTCGGAAGAAGACGCGGAACGTGTAGTACGCCGTGAGCCCTGCGGTGAGCAGCAGGATCCAGCCGATGGCGGCCATGCCCGGCGTCGTGAACGCTTGGGCGAGGATCATGTCCTTGGAGTAGAACCCGGCCGTGAACGGGAATCCGGCGAGGTTCAGGCAGCCGACGAGCATGCCGACGCCGACGATCCCCCAGCCCTTCATTTTCATGACGCCCGACAGCTTGCGAAGGTCGAGCTGGCCCGCGAAGCCGTGCATGACCGCGCCGCAGCAGAGGAAGAGCAGGGCCTTAAAGAAAGCGTGTGTGACGACGTGGAACGCGGCCCCGGTGCTGGTCATGACGCCCAGCCCGGCGAACATGTACCCGAGCTGGCTGACCGTCGAGTAGGCCATGATCCGCTTGATATCGAACTGGGCCATGCCGATCGTCGCTGCGAACAAGGCAGTGAGCGTGCCGACCCAGGCCACGATTGGCAAGGCGTGCTCGTTGAGTACGAAGAGCGGGTAGGTTCGCGCGATGAGGAAGACGCCAGCGGTGACCATCGTGGCGGCGTGGATCAGGGCCGACACGGGCGTGGGGCCTTCCATCGCGTCGGGCAACCATACGAAGAGGGGCAACTGGGCCGACTTGCCGAACGCGCCGATCATCAGCAGCATCGGGATGGTCTGGACGATCAGCGGGATTTCCGAAAGATGCCCGGCCTTGAGCGAGGCGAGGTAGGGCTGGGCTTTCTCGAAGATGGTCGCGTACTCGATCGAGCCGAAGTGAACGAAGGTGAGCATGATCCCGAGTGCGAGCCCGAGGTCGCCGATGCGGTTGACGATGAACGCTTTCTTGGCCGCGGCCACCGCGGCGGGCTTTTTGTAGAAGTACCCGATCAGCAGGTACGAGCACAGCCCGACGCCCTCCCAGCCTAGGTAGAGCATGAGCAGGTTGTCGCCCATGACCAGGCACGCCATCGAGAAGACGAAAAGCCCGAAGGCGGCGAAGAACCGGCAATACCCGGCGCCCAAGTCGTGGCTCATGTACTCGCTGGCGTAGAGCGCGATCAGCGTGCCCAAGCCCGTGACAAAGAGCATCCACAGCACGGTGAGCGAATCGATGTAGACGCCGAAATTAGCGAGCAGAGCCTGAGCCCCGGTGCCGCCGGCGTTGACCGACGAGTGCCAGTGAACGTTGATCCACTGAAAACCGATCGCCACGCTGGGGTTGGCGACGGTGGCGTTCGAGACCTGCATGAACAGATTGACCGTCAGGGCGAAGGCGGCGCCTAGGCTGAGGATCGTGATCCAAGCGGGTAGCTTGGACTTGACCTTGAAGGCGGCGCAGAGAGCGCAGAGCGCAAACGCGACGAGCGGCAGGATCGGGATGAGCAAGGCCCAGCTGGGCCCGGTTGGCAGAGCGGTTCCGATGCTCTGCGTCGCGTGCTGGGCCGCCTCGCCAGCCATCTGCATCATGTCCGAAGCGGTTGGCTCGGGTGAGACGGCTTCTTGGATGAGGCTGAGGTCAAGCACGTCGGGGGGTCACTTTCAAAGAGCAGCGGATCGGTCGGTCGGTCGGCAGTTCGATCAGCAGATCAAAGGGATGCGTTGGGGGGCCAATGAGCGGGGCCGATCAGCCCTTCATGTCAGAAAACTCGTCGGCGTCGAGCGATTCGCGGCGACGGAAAAGCAGCACGATCAAGGCGAGAGCCATCGCGGCCTCGGCCGCAGCCACGGTCAGGACGAAGATCACGAACGTTGAGCCGGTGTGGTTGAGGTGGTAGCGGCTGAAGGCGACGAGCGCGATGCCAGCCGCCTGGAACATCAATTCCGTGCAGAGAAACATGATGATCAGGTTGCGGCGGGTGAGGAACCCAATAAGCCCGATCACGAACATTGCGGCGGAGACAAACAGGTAGTGGCTCAGCGTGGGGGCCGCCATCGGGACGGGCCAGCCGGTCTGAGCGAGGTTCGTTGCCAGCGAAATCATCGCGCGCCTCCGGCTGTATTAGGCTCGGGCGTCGTGCCGTCGGGGTTGGCCAAGCGTTGGGCGTGCCGCATTTTGGCGTCTTCGTCGATCTCAACCTGCTTGCGGCTCAGGACCACGGCCCCCAGCATGGCCATGAGAAGGATCACGCCAGCGATCTCGATCGAGCCAGGATGGTCACGCAAAAGCGTAAACCCGAGAGCCTCGACGTTCTTGACTTTGAGGTCCGCAGGCCATTCTGAGCCGGGGATGGTGCGGACCGTGCCCGCGGCGTCCTTGACCTTGACCCACGAGTTCTCAGCCGCTGTCCAGATCGCGTATCCGTCTCCCGAATCGGCCTTGGCGAGCACCTCGTCGGGCTTCATGAGCCCGTGGTTGCGGAGAGAGTTCTCGACTTTTTTGGGCATGAACACGAGCAGGGATGAGTCCGAACTGGCCGTGCCGGTGGGCTTGATCGAGGGGGCGCCGGAGAAGAGCATGGTGGAGAGCGCGGCCAACATGACGAAACCGCAGATCGAGGCGACAACGGGCTCGCGGCTGGCGGTGTCGTACTCGGCGAGCAACTCCACGCCCTCGTCGGTCGGGGCTTGGGTAGCGAGCATGATGACGAAGAGGTATGTAATAAGGATCGCCCCGGCGTACACGATGACGAGGGCGAAGGCCATGAACTCGGCGGAGAGGATGAGAAATAGGCCTGCTGAAGAGATGATTGTGAGGATGAAGTACAAGGCCGCGTAGATCGGGCGCGGATGAGTCACGACTCGCAGCGCCCCGGCCAAGGAGATCAGCGAGAAGATGTAGAAATAGATATTCGGGAGTTGGCTGGGTGACTTAAGCCCGAGCCCGAGCAGGACGAGGCCGCCCGCCATTGAGGCGATGATCGCCCCCAAAATCTGCACCGAGCGCTTCCCGCGCGGCAGGGCTAGGCACACGCCGACGCCTCCTAGGGCACACGCGGCGTAGAAGATGATGGGGTTGATGATCGAGTCCAAGAGTTCTCGCGCTGGGTCAAAGTCGGAACCACCACCAGATGTCGTCAGCCGATGATGGGGGTCAGGATAGTGTGGTGTTCGGCTTTCTTCAACCGCCCCGAAAACTCAAAGACGATTGAGCGCCGCCCTGGGGCCGGGCGGCGGGCGTACGTTCCTCTTCGTGACGACCCCGGCTCAAGCACGATTCACGCAGCTGCCTCGCGACCTTGCGGCTCGTGCGCGCACGGCGCGGCTTGGTCCCGATGTCCCGACGCTGCTGGCGCACCCGGATTGGGCCACGCCCGCGCCGGTGGTTCTGTGGATGCACGGCCGCACCGCGAACAAGGAACTGGACCCGGGTCGGTACTTGCGATGGATCCGAGCGGGGATCGCCGTGTGCGCGATCGATCTTCCGGGTCACGGCGAGCGGGCCGACGTGGCGATGCAGGCCCCCGAGCGCACGCTGGACACGATGCGCTTGGCGCTGAGCGAGCTCGGTTCGGTGATCGCTTCGCTGGCGGCACAAGAATATTCAGGGGTTTTCGATCTGTCGCGCGTGGGGATCGGCGGCATGTCGCTGGGGGGTATGACGACGTTGCGCAGGCTGTGCGATCCGCATTCGTTCAAGTGTGCCGCGGTGGAGGGAACGACGGGCTGGCTTGACGGGCTGTACCGGCCGATGGAGAACGGTCTGCCCGCACTGCAGCGTTGGACATCGGTTCATCCGCCGGAACTTATTCGAGAGATGGACCCGGCCCAGCACTTGAACGAGTTCGTGCCGATCCCGTTGCTGGCGGTGCATTCTGAGGCGGACCAGATGGTGCCGTTCGCGTGCCAGCGAGAGTTCATCGACCGGTTGCGTGCGCACTATTCGGGCCGCGGCGCGGACCCGCAGATGGTGACGCTGATTTCTTGGGCTGAGACTGGTGCACCGCTGGAGCACGTCGGGTTCGGGAGATTCTCGAACGACGCGAAGAACGCGCAGGCTGAGTTTTTCAGAAAGTACTTGTTCTGAAGACTGGTGAATCCGAGCGAGTTCGGCGTTGCAGCGAGTTTCTATTCATCGCCGCGTTTGGATTGTTTCGATCGCGAGCGTCGCGGCCGCGGTTCTGGTCGGCACGTTGAACTTGTGCAGGATGTTTTCGACGTGCTTTTTGGCGGTGAGTTCGCTGATGCCCAGGATGAGGCCGATCTCGGGGTTGGTTTTGCCCTCCGTGATCCATCGGAGGACCTCGGCTTCGCGCTGGGTGAGGCCTAGGGCGAGCAGGGCCTCGAGCGAGTCGGTGGTTCGGCCTTGCTCGACGAAGTAGACGCTGAACTCCTGGGGCGTGCCTTTGATGGGCGCGATGTAGGCGGTGAGGCTGCGGGCGGCGCGGTTGTAGCGTTGCGGCCTGGGAGCGCGGCCCGCGTTTCGCTGCTTGAATTCTTCCAGCCAGCTCGCGGGGATCTGCGTGGTCGAGGCTTGAAGACCGAGGCACGCGCGGAGATGGACGATCGCGCCCTCGTGAACGCGGAGAATTGCGCCGGAGCGATCGCAGACGATCCATGAGCAGCTGACGATCGGCAGGCGATGTCGGCTCATTGGGAGTTGGCCGGCGTTATCGCGGACAAGGCGTGCGGTGGCGGCGTCCATGTGCCGGGCGACGGTGTTGAGAAGCAGCGTTTCGTCGGTCGTGAAGTCCTCACCGCTGGCGCGGGCGGCGTTCAAGCGGTAGCCGTAGACGCCGGGGTTGAGGCTGCTGAGGAGCCACTTGATGCCCATGGGGCGCCAGGCCTGGTTGTAGAGGTCGGTGTTGAAGAAGCTGGCTTGATCGGTGAATTCGCTGACGGCGCCAGCGCGGTCGAGCTTCAGGCGGAGTCGGTTGGTGTAGACGGGGTCTTGGGTGGCGTGCAGGTGGGCGGTGCTGGCGAAGTGGTCCCAGTCGGCCCGGTGGGGTGAGCGCCATAAGCGGGTGCCCGACGGCATGTCTGTGGCGAGGCCCAGGAGCGGCCAATCGCAGGGGGCGAGGTCGGCGACGGCGGCGAGGGTCACGTCCGCGAGCGCGTCGAAATCACGGACGCCGTGCAACTGCACGGTCCAGTCGGTGAGGCGTTGGAGTTGCGACGCGTCGAGCACGGATGCAGGCTCCCGCCTGGCGATGGGCGGGCGTACCGAACGCTCCGCCGTCGCGCGGCCGGTCTGATTCAATGCTGTAAACGTACAACCGATTGCGGCGTAAGCAAGGAGAGTGGCGGGGAGTCCGCGCGGTCGTTCGAGGGAAGTTCTCTTTAACCTCCCCCGCTTGCGCAGACTCCCCGCCCGATTCTCCCTCTGCGGGGCAATGAAATGACTTATCGGCGGCGACCGCCGACCACCGCACCACCGGCGAGCAGCAGGAGCGCCGAGGCGGGCGCGGGGACGACTGAATAGGTGAGCGAGCCGACCGAGACGCCGAGGTCGCCGTCCACGCCGGCGGTGAAGGCGACGAGGTCGAGCGTCTCGCCGGGGCGGCCGATGGGCAGGACTTCGATGATTCCGCGGGTCAGCGGGTTGCTCGAGACGCCCCCGATAAGGTCGAGAAACTCGGTTGAATCGAACGTGCCAAAGGCTGCGACGAGCGTCGCTTCGGAGTAGCTGAAATAGTCGCTGATGCGGTGCCCGACGCCCTCGCCTTGGCGGAACGCCATAATGATGCTGGTGTCGGTGACGTCGCCGCCGCTGTCTTTGGTGAGGATTCGGCCGTAGTAGCCGAAGAATTTGTAGTCGTCGAGCGTGGCGGGCGGGAAGACTTCGTCGTAGCTGATGACCGCGCCGGGTGAGGTGACGTTATCGAGCTGGCCGCCGGTGGAGAGGCTGTCGGGTGTGGTCTTGAACATGGACGACTGGCCGGTGAGCTGGTACGACCCGTCGGCCGGGCTGGCGAGGGTGACTCCGATAGAGATGACGTCGGCCTGGGCGGTGGGGGCGATCAGAGTCGCGGCGAGACTGGCAGAAACAACCAACACGAACGAGATGTTTTTATCGGAAACTCGGGTACGCATTTTTGTCCTCCTGGTAGGCCTTGTTGGGCGCGGCCATAACGCAAGGCCTGCCCTTTGGGCTTGAGGAGTATCGCGGTGTTACGTGCGCGAGTGAATACGCCAGATGGCGTAGAGGCTGGCACAATCTGAAGTGCCGCCTCGGTCTTCGCACGGCTAGGTGCGTCCGAAAAGTTTTTCTAGCTCCTTGATCGTCAGCCGGATCGACGTCGGCCGACCGTGCGGGCAGTTGCTCGACCGCTCGACCGCGTCACGCAGCGCGACCAGCGTGCCCAGCTCGCTCTCACTGAGTTGGTCGCCAGCCTTGACCGCGGCCTTGCAGGCCATCATGTCGAGAACCTCGCGCAAGGTTTGCTCGTCGCCGGGGACGAACGAATCGCTCTCGGCTCGTTCGAGCAGGTCGGTGATGAAAGGCAGCGGATCAACGCCGCGATCAAAGAGGAAGGTTGGGAAGGCGTGAACGGCGAGAGTTTTCGGGCCGAGCGGTTCGGCGTGAACACCGAGGCGCTCGAGCAGCGGGCGAAGTTCGTCGAGCTTGGCGAGTTGCGAGGGTGTGCACGGAACGGCGACAGGAGTGAGGAGTCGCTGGCTTTCGAGGCCGCCGTCGAGGACGCGCGCGAGAAGGTGCTCGAACATGACGCGTTCGTGGAGAGCGTGCTGGTCGATGATGAGCACGCCATGTTCGTCCTGGGTGAGCAGAAAACTTTTGTGAACTTGCAGGATTCGAGAGGCGGGCTTGGGCTCGAGGAACGGTGGGTTGTCCGCTTGCGCGGCGGCTGAGGCAGATGACGTGGTGTGAGAACCGGTGCTCGGAGTTTCGTACGAGGTTTCGTGTGCTGTCTCGTTGGCGAGCCTCGGGAGGTTGGCTTGCATCGCCGTGCGGATCGCGTCGTAACTAATGGGTGATTGCGTGTGAGGCGTTCGGCGGAAGAAGTCGGCGAAGGCGCGAGCGGAGTCGGCGGTGGGGGGTGCGGCATTGGTTCCGCCGAAGCTCGAGGGCGTGAGGTATTGAGGCTGGATGGCGCGATCGCCAAAGACGATCGGCGCGAGGCGCTGGCCGAACGCAGCGTTTGGGCCCGAAGTATTTCCTTGAAAGCTCGGCGAGATGTTGGGCGTGAGATCGTGGGCACGGAGCGTTCGGCGGACAGCCTGCAGGACCGTGCCATGGATGAGCGAGCCGTCGCGGAAGCGGACCTCGGCCTTGGCGGGGTGGACGTTGACATCCACGGCCTGGGGGCTCATTTCGAGCATGAGGACGGCGGTGGGGTAGCGTGAGGGTTCGATGAGCCCGCGGAAAGCCTCGGCGAGCGCGTGCTGGATGGTGCGGTCGCGGATGGCTCGGCCGTTGACGAAGATGTGCTGCGCTTTGTTGGTGGCACGAGCGAGGCTCGGGCGGCCGACGAGGCCCCAGAGCGCGATGCCGCGGTGGTCGTCGAACTGGTCGGCCGAGACGTCGAGGAGTTCGCTCGAGAGTTCCTTACCGAGGATCGCGACGGCCCGCTCGCGAGGCGATTGGGCGGGCGGGAGATCGAGGACGGAGCGGCCGTCGCAGGTGGCGGCGAAGGAGACGTGAGGGCGTGCGAGAGCGAGTTCGCGAAGAGTGTCGAGGCAGCGGCCTTGCTCGGTGGCGACGGTTTTGAGGAACTTGCGACGGGCGGGGGTGTTGAAGAAGAGAGTGCGGATGGTGATGGAAGTGCCGACCGGCCCGGCGGCGGGGCGAGGTGGTTGGACCTGGCCGCCTTCTCCTTCGAGCACGGTCGCGGCCGAGTTCTCGGCGGTACGAGACCGGATTGAATAGCGGGAGACGGATGCGATGGAAGCGAGGGCCTCGCCGCGGAAGCCGAGGGTGGCGATGCGGTCGAGGTCTTCGGGGGTGAAGACTTTGCTGGTCGCGTGCGGAGCGACGGCGAGAGGAAGGTCGTCGGGGTGGATGCCTTGGCCGTCGTCGCTGATGCGGACGAGTTCGGTGCCGCCGAGTTCGAGATCGACGGCGATGCGTGAGGCCCCGGCGTCGAGGGCGTTCTCGACGAGTTCTTTGACGACGGAGGCGGGGCGTTCGACGACCTCACCAGCCGCGATCTGCGAGGCGAGCAGGGCGGAGAGGGGCTTGATGCGGAGGGCGACAGGGGTGATCGAGGGCATATTTGGATCAGATGTGTTGGTTGGTTGAAATCGGAGCAGATCGCGCGCGTGCGCGGTGGGTTCTTTGAGGGCGAGAGATTGCAGTTTGGGCAGAGGGCTTACAGTTTGGGCATGTCGATCTTTGCGAAAATCATTTCTGGGCAGATCCCGTGTCACAAAGTGTACGAGGACGCGCACGTTTTTTCGTTTCTGGACATCAACCCGCTGAGCCGGGGGCACACGTTGGTGGTGCCCAAGGAGTCGGCGGCGACGCTGGACCAGTTGTCGGACGAAGCGTCGGCGGCGATCGGGCGAGCGATGCCGCGGATCTGCCGGGCGGTGCTGGCGGCGACGGGTGCGACGGCGTTCAACATTTTGCAGAACAACGGGGAGTTGGCGCACCAGGCGGTGATGCACGTACATTTTCATGTGATCCCTCGCTATGAGCGGGCGAAGGGCGACGGCGCGACATCTGGGTTGGTGGGCGGGATGGTGGGCGGGTTGGGGGGCGGATTGGGCGGTGGTTTGGGCCTTGGGATCCGCTGGGACGCGGGCTCGCTAGACCGTGCGGCGGGCGTGGAGTTGGCGGGGGCGATCGCGGCGGCGGTTCGCTAAATGTGGCGGATGCTGGGTTGGGGTCGGTCGAGCATCGATAATTTCAATCGTGAGACTCGTGCGGAAATGTTTGGCACGAGAGCGCGAGGGGATTACACTTGCGGTTCTTCGGCGAGGTACTGGACAGGCCTCGTCGCCCGTTATGGGTGAATCACTGTCCGCGTTCTTGTTCGAGCCCCTCATGCAACCCAACGCTGATTCGACCGCGTCCGCCACCCATCTCTCGTCTCACGCGCCCTCGCACTCTGCGCTCGCTCGGCCGACCGCCGACGCGCTGTCGTCGGAGATGGAGGCCGAAATCGCTGCGGCGATGACGGAGATGGATCGAGCTGCCCCACTAGCGCCGAAGGCTCCCCCCAAGCCCGCGATCCGCGGGCCTCGCGTGGTGCAGGCCGGGCGTGAGCACCGCACGGGCAAGGTCGTGTCGGTCGGGCCGAACGATATCTTCGTCGAGTTCGGTCCCAAGGAGCTGGGCGTGGTTCCTCGGCTGGGTTGGCCAGATGACCAGCTGCCCAAGAAGGATGATTCGATCGAGGTCGTGGTTGATCGGTTCGAGCCGACGGAATCACTGTTCCTCTGCTCGCGGCCGGGGTCGGTGCAGAAGGCCGACTGGGAACTGCTGGAGCCGGGTCAGACGATCGAGGCTCGCGTGACGGGCGTGAACAAGGGCGGGCTGGAGCTTGAGGTCGCGGGCCACCGCGCGTTTATGCCGGCCAGTCAGATCTCGCTGGACCGCATCCCGGATCTCAACGTGTTCGTCGGCGAGAAGCTGACCTGTACGGTGACGAAGATCGAGCGGATGGGGCGTGGGAACATTGTGTTGTCGCGCCGCGACATCATCGAGGCCGAGCGGAAGCAGACGGCCGAGAAGCTCAAGGCGACGCTGGCCGAGGGTCAGGTAGTCGAGGGTGTGGTTCGCAAGATCATGCCGTTCGGCGCGTTTGTTGACCTGGGCGGCGTGGACGGGCTGATTCACATCACAGATTTGAGTTATGACCGGATGGGCTTTGGCGAGAAGGCTGTGTCGAAGTACTTGAAGGAGGGCGAGAAGGTCAAGGTTCAGATCATGAAGCTGGACTGGGAGAACAACCGCGTTGCTCTCGGATACAAGCAGATCCAGGGCGATCCGTTCGCGACGGCGATCAACAGCATCACCGAGGGCAGCGAGGTGACGGGGCGGGTGGTGCGGATCGCGGAGTTCGGGGCGTTTATTGAACTGGCCCCGGGCGTGGACGGTTTGGTACACATCTCGGAGCTTGACCACAAGCACGTCGGGAAGGTCGATGATGTCTTGAAGCAGGATCAGGTGATCCAGGCCAAGATTTTGAAGATCGACAAGGAGACGCGGCGGATCTCGCTGAGCCTCAAGGCCTTGAAGCCGTTGCCGGAGATCAAGATCGGCGAGGGCGACAAGCTCGAGGTGGGTCGCGGTGGTCAGGGTGGTGGTTCAGGTGGCGGGCCGGGCGGCGGACGTGCTGGGCCTGGTGGCGGGCCTGGTGGCGGGTCAGGTGGCGGGCCCGGTGGCGGTCGAGGCGGGTTTGGTGGTCGCGGCGACAGGAACTTGCAGGGGCGCTCGCTTGAAGAGATTCAGAAGGAAACCCCGCAGCTGCGCCGGATGCGTGAGAAATCGCACCAGATGAAGTTCAAGGGCGGGCTTAGTTGAACCTCGCGTTGAATTGCCGGTGAACCGGCGGTTGATGACGGATCCGCTCTGGGGGCGGTCAGCGATTCACGACCACGAGTCGGGACGTGGTCTGGCTGCGCAGTGCGACCCGAGCGTTGCTCTGAGAAAGCTCCGAGACCGCGGGAACCGGCGTGCCGCCCGGAGCGAAGCGGATGGATTGGTGTTGGCCGGGGCGCCGTCGTTGGGTGAAGTTCATCCGAAAATTCGCGCTGGACGGCCCGGCGACATTGGTGGTATGCTGGACTAGCGGGTGGTAGGCTGGGAACACTGCCCCGTGAAGGGCAAGGGTTCGCGGTGACGTCCTGCAAGCCGTTTGAGAACCGTCTGGCCGAGTATTGAAATATCTTGGCCGCGGCGGCAGCACGCCGTGGATCTAGTTGACCTGCCTCGTTTACCTTCTCGTTTACCTGCTCGTTGACCCGCTCGTTGACCCGCTCATTGATCTGCTCGTTGACCCTTGTGCTTTGAGCTTTGCTCGTTCGAACCTGCCCGATCAAACCTGAATGCCATCTTCTGGCATGACCAATCCGGAGCGTCCGATGACTCGCTCTCACATTCGTTCCAACGCCCGTTCCAACCTTTCCTTTGGGGGTGACACGAACACTCCGACGGGCCGGGCCTCGCGGCTGCGCCGGATGGCGGGGCGGGTTGGGTTACGCGTCGGTGAGAGGGCAAAGTTCGCCCAGCAGATCGAGCAGCTTGAGGCCAGGGTGATGCTGGCTGGCGACCATGCGAGTTTCAGTCAGTTTCCGAACGTGAACTCGGGGGACACGATTGTTCTCAACGCGACGACCGGCCTGGGGAGCAGGCCTGGGATTATCGAAGCGCTGGGCGCAGGGATCACGGAGCAGAACGATCTGTTCAGGTTCACGGCGGTGCAGAATCTCAACAAGCCGACGGGCGCGACAGATCTCGTGACGATCCGAGCCAGCACTCTGGCGTTCGGGAACGTGCTGAACTCGCGGGTGGAGGTGTACACGCTGGGGGTGGCGAACACGGCGGTGTTCGTGGCGGGTTCGTCGGGCGACGGGATATTGACGAGCGGGACGCCGACAGACGGGTGGGTGGGTCTGATCGCGACGCCGGGCGTGACGTATTACGTGGTGGTGAAGACGGACGTGGCGTCGGGGGCTGGTTCGAGCGGGCAGTACACGCTTTTGATTGACGGGATCACGGAAGTGTCGGCGCCAAATGCGGGCACGGGAGTGGTGAACCCCGCGGTCAGGAACTTGACGCAGCTTGGCGAGGATGTTGTGTATTCGATCACCACGCCCAGTGGTGTTTCTTTCAATAGTTTGGCAACCGCGATCGCGAAGGCATCGAGCAACCCTCCGCTCGCGACGGACTTTGATCCGCGGCTGGACATCTTCGATTCGGCTGGCACTTTGTTGACGTTCGATGACGACTCGGGCCGATTGAACGATTCGTTCTCGACGTTCAGGGGCGCGGCGAGTTCGACGTATTACATCCGGGTGCGGAGCGATCGTTTACAGGCGGGGAACGGTGCGACTGGTCCCTTCCAGTTGTTTGCGGACTTTGCGGCCAGCGTGATCACGGTTGATCCGGTGACGCGGCGCGGTGCTGCCTCTGGCACGGCTGGCAACGAAGCGACGACTCTGTTCTCGTTCCAGGCTCAGGGAACGGGTTTGGCGATCATTACAGCGTTGTCCGGGAATCCTCCGGTGAACAACGCGTTGCGGTTGTTCAATGTGGAAGGCGGGTTCCTCGCGTTCAACGACAACCTTGTGACGCTCAACGCACAGATCGAGATCACGCTTGAGGGTGGCAGGACGTACTACGGCGTCGTTCAGGCGTTCGGTGATTCGGCCCCGGGGCCGATCAGCGTGTTCGTGGACGCGAATCACACGTTCAACTCGACAAACTCGGCCGGTCCGCTGGACGACTACGCGAGCGGGAGCGACTTCGGGAACGCGACCCCGTTAACCTGGGGTGCTCCGCGAAACATGCCCAACTGGCTCGCGACGACGGACATCAACTCGACGAACCAACTGACTGACCGGAACAAGGTTGTCATCAGCCAGATTTCGGGGCGCATTCACGACACGGGGGACAGCGATCTGTTCAGCATCATCGCGCCGGTAGACATGCTCGCCGACTTCGCTGGCAAGCCCGATCCGGCTTCGCCGTTCGGGCAGTGGCGGGTGGATCACAGGCCCGGGACACGCCTTCAGGTGCTTCTGAGGGCTAACGATGGGTTCATTTTCACTCCCACCGTGGAAATCGTCGATTCGCAGGGCAATCTGCTGGGGTCCAACAGCGGCGTGTTCGCCGGGAATCCGGCGGGCTTCCCGATGGGCGCTTCAGCCGGTTTCTGGGACCCGGCGAGTTTTCCGCAGACCATGACGATTCCATTGAACGGCTGGCAGCCGGTAGGAGGCGCTGAGGGGCCAAAGGTATGGGGCGGTGAGACTTACTTTATTCGCGTGAGCGGCTCGGTGAAGGGCCGGTACACGTTGACGGTGTTCGCGGACACGATGGTGCCGCTGGTTGCGCCGGAGAACAATGTTCGGACGGACAACAAGTCAGTCACGATCGATCAGTTGGACGGCCCCGCCATTTTCACGGGGCTCGCGACCGGGCTCGGGATCGGGTCGACGACCGGCGATGCGCGCTATGGGGGCGGGTTCAGCGGCACGTTCAGTCGGAGCGGCGGGTTTGAGCGAGGGTATCAGATTGGGACTGGCAGTCTGAACGGGTTGGCACCGGGCTTCAATCCTCTGGCGGCCGGGACCGGCATGGTCCGACTGGAAGAGTCCACGCTGGGCGGGATCGAGTCCTACACGGACAGCGATCTGTTCTCGTTCATCGCGCCGTTTTCCGGGACGTTCGAGGTTCGCGTGAACACTACACAGTTGAACGATTCGTTCAACGAGTTTGTGGCGGACGGCGAAGAGGCGCAGCCGCCGACAGTTACTATTAACGCGAGCCAGACCAAGGTCTACGACAGCCCGCTAGACTCGGCGTTGCGGATCTTTGACAACGATTTCCAGCAGATTGGTTATAACAACGACAACAGCGCGATCGAGGGTGAGCAGGGTGTGGCGTCGGTGGGGAGCCTTGGGAACCGGCAGTATCACCGGCGTGACGCGCGCCTGGTGCTGAATATTGAGGCCGGGAATACGTATTTCATTCAGGTCGAGCAGGGGCAGCTCGCGAACCTGACCGCGCGGGCGTCGGACTCGACGCAGCCGGTGGATTGGGCGCGAGCGCTGGGTTCGTACGAGTTGCTGATCCACTCGATGCCGAATCTGAACTTTGTGGACGATCACTCCAACTCGTTCCAGCTCGCGACGGTGTTCCCGATCAACTCGGACCCGACGCAGGCGAACAACACGGCGTCGGCGTTCCTGACGGGGCGGGTCGAGACGAACACGGACACGGACCTGTTCACGTTCATCGCTCCTGCGCGCGGGACGTTTAATGTGACGCTGACGCGCCCGAGCGGGTCGCTGCTGGGAATCGTGAACATCCTCGACGGTCAGCAGCAGGTGGTTCGCAGCGGCGCGGCCGCGACCGATGGCTCGCTGAGCCTGACAGGCCTCACCATGGTTCCGGGTGATCGGTTCTACGTGCAGGTGTTCGGCTCCGGCGGGACGACGGGCGATTACCGGATCGCGGTCAGCAACGTCGGCACGAGCGACGACTTCGCGGACTTTGGCCAGAGCGTGCGGAGCACGTTGATCCCGCAGTTTGATTTCCTGGGGTCGGGGACGGTCAGCGGCCGAATCGAGCAGCCGGGCGACACAGACATTTTCCGCTTCACGGCGTTTGATTTCCAGACGATGGCGATCAACGTCACCAGTTCTTCGTCGACCCTGAACCCGACGGTGACGGTGTATGAGGGGGGCTTGGACGGCGGGTCGCCGGCGGCACTGGCGAACCCGAACTCAAACCTGCTGCGGATCGGGTTTAATGATGACATTTCGGTTTCGGACCGGAACGCGCAGGTTTCGTTCCCGGTGTCGCCGAATCGGACAAGCGCTGGCCGGACGTTCCGGTATTACTACGTGGTGGTGAGCGGTTCGGACAGGAATGTTGATTACGGGAACTACCAGGTCACGGTGACGTTCCCGGCGACGGACGACCACCCGGACGCGGGCGAGTTCACGTTCGCGGACACGATCGCGGTGGACACGGCCACGGGGGCGGGGACGGCGACGGGTCGGACCGAGTCGCTGGCGGACACGGATCTGTTCAAGTTCACGGCCCCGGCTGGCGGCGAGGCGGGGGTGGTGGTGACGCGGCCGACGGGGAGCACGGCGATCCCGAGGGTGACGATCATCGATCTTTCGACCGGCTCTGCGGTGGTGATCGGGACGGGCACGGCGAGCGAGAACGGGGTGAACTTCAACCCCGCGGACACGGGTATTTTCCAGGTGGGCCGCAGTTCGGTGTACTACGTGCTGGTGGAGAACACGGGGGGCCGATTCGGGCAGTACACGGTGAGCGTGGGCGCTCCGGCGGTGGATGATTACCCGAACATCGGGGAGTTTTCGCTGGCGTATGAGATCCCGCTGGTGACGTCGACAGGCGACGGGACGCTGGGGAGTGGCGTGGTGGGGGATTTGACAAACCCGCGGCTGCAACCCAGCAACGACACGGACCTGTTCAAGTTCCGGCCGATCGATGACGGTCCGGTTGCGATTTTGGTGAGCAGCTTCTCGGGTTCGGTGGGGCGGTTTGCGCCGCGGATCCGGATCTTTGACGTGAGCGGGAACCTGCTTCCGGGCGGCGATGTTTCGGCGACCGGGATCCCGAGCACGAACAACCCGTCGCAGGTCACGTTCACATTTACGAACGGTCTGCAGGGCGTGACGTACTTCATCTTGGTGTCGGCGGTGAACGGCTTGGCACCGCCGGCGACGCTGACGGGCGAGTACAGGGTGTTCGTGGACACGTTCTCGACTACGGGCGGGGACGGGAGCGATCCTGGCGAGATCAATTTCAGCTCTCCGAGCGCGTTGAACCTGAGCCCGCGCACGGGCGACGGCTTTGCGACCGACCTGATCAACGCCCCCGGTGATAGAGACCTCTTCACGTTCACGCTGCCTGCGGGCGCGAACGGTCAGGCGTTCGTGCAGGTTGTGACGCCGGGCGGTTCGATCTTGGACGCGGCGGTGACGATCCTGAACGCTCCGAGCGAGGTGTCGGTGGTGACGAGCGATTCGGCGGGCATCCCCGGCGCGACGGCGAACGCGAGGTTCACGAGCGTTGGCGGGCAGCAGTACTGGGTGATCGTGACCGGTCTGGGTGCGGGAGTGGGGGCGTACACGCTACGTGTGAACACCCAGCCAGCGTTACAGTACCTGTACTACCCCGAGGGCTATGCCAGCCCGGCGATCCGCGAGTTTGTGTCTATCTCGAACAACAACACCACCGCGGTGACGTATTCGATTCTCGCGTACTACGAGGACGGATCGGCGCCGACGGTGCTCGTGAATCAGGCGGTGATCGGGGCGGGCTCGCGCAGCGGCATCACAACTAGTGACGCCGCCAACGGGACGTTTAACGGGCTTAAGCAGTTCACGCCGTATTCGCTGGTGATCCAGTCCACCGGCCCGCTGGGGGCGACGCTGGCGCATTACGATTTCAGCAGCACGGTTGGCGATAGCTTCAGCGAGACGCTGAGCCCCGAATGGACGTTCGCGCGGGTGGAGCGGAATCCGGGCGCGGTGAGTGACTTCATCGTGTACTACAACCCCAACACGTTCGCGGTGCAGGTGACGTTTACGGCCTACACGGCGACCGGGGCGTTTACTTCGGTTGTGCAGACCGTGCCGGGGCTGCAGCGTTTCGGGCTGAGCATCAACGATGTTTCGAACCTCCCGAACGGGATCTTCGGGATGAGGCTGACGGCGGTGCCGGTGAACAGCGCCGATGCCTCGAACTTCCTGGGGATCACGGCGGCGTTGTCGCACTATGACGCCGCGAATCGTGGCGGGTTCGGGTTTATAGGAGACTCCGAGGGCGGTTCGACGACGGGGGCGATCGCGTCGCTTACCAACGGCGATTCGGTCACGGGCGAGGTCGTCATCCTCAACGCGACGTCGGCCGCGGCGATTGTAAATCTCTCGGGCAAGTACCTGACCACGGGTTTGCCGGACCTGATCCGCACGCTGACGATCCCCGCGTTCGGGCAGCTCGTGCTTCGCGGCACTGACCTGAACCTGGTGAGGAATCAGACGGTCGGACTGCGGTTTGACTCCAACGTGCCCGTGAGCATCACGGCCAGTCAGCGTCAGAACGGCGAGGCGGACGCGACCTCGACGGCGGTGGAGGGTGCGACGTCGTTCTTCTTCGGCGACGGGTTCGTGAACACCGCGCTGGCTGGTTCGTTCTACTTCGAGACGCTCGCGTTCTACAACCCGACGGGCCAGGCCACGACGGCGACGGTCCGGCTGCTGTTCTCGGGCGTGAACGACTTCATCACGGTGAGCGTGCCGATCGCCGCTCGCGGGTTCGCGCAGCTCAAGTTGCACGAGCTTCCGCAGTTGATCGTGGATCGGCCGGGGCTGAACTTCTATTCGATCCAGGTGGACTCGATCGTCCCGATCGCGGCGACGCTGACACACTACGACTTGTTCCTGGGCGGTGGGTGGACGACCAACGGTGTGCCGCTGGGCCTGACCAATTCGTTCGGCTCGATCGTGTGAACGAGGCGAACGAGCGGATCCGCGTTCCGCTGAACATTCGACTATTGAGGGGCGGGCTTTCCCGCCCCTTTTTCATGGATGCGTTGTGCGAGATACTCGTGCGAGGGACTTGCGGATTGGGCTACTTTGGTGCTTCGCGTGAGATTATCTTCCAAAGTTGATCGAGCTGGACGGTGGTCATTCCGTTGTCGTGGGACGAGCCCGGGGCGAGGAGCGAAACGCGAAGTTCTTCAAGGGCCCAGCGGTAGCGATCGATGAGCGGAGGGAATCGGCCTCGTTGCATGGCCCATTCCCCTGCCCCGAGGTTGACCGCGGCGGCTGCCCTTCGCGCGAGAGGGAGCGGGGCCTTGGAGTTGGCCTTGGTATTGGAGTTGGCCTTGGTGTTGGAAGCGGTGGGCGAGGACGGATTGGATTCGCGATCGCTCTCGCTTGTTGTTTCGGACTCGGCCGCCGCTCGTTCGCGAGACATCTCGGCCGCGACCCAGCCCGTGAAGCGTTTCCAATGAGGGGTGAATTTACGCAGCGAGGTTGACTCGGCCTGGGAGCCGTCTTCGCGGAGCGAGAGGAGCCGGAGCCGCATCGCCTCGACGTAGCGCGGGTAGTTCTGGAGATGTTCCCAGGTGACGAGCGAGAGAAAGCCTTGCGGCATGAGGTACGCGGCGTGCTCGCGGATATCGGCGATGCTCTCGGCCCAGAGGCGTGGCGTGCCGCTGGCGAGACGCTGCGCGACTCGGGCGCGAGGTTCAAGGAAGCTGGCGACGGTGTCGCAGACCTCGCGGGCGACGGAGGAGAGGCGGCCCCAAGAGTTCGCGCGGCGCGACTCGAAGTCTGATTGAGAACGGAGCGGGGGCTCGCCGTCGAGGAACGTTCGCTCGGCGATGATGCTCGTGACGTGGTCGCGGAGATCACGTTCGCTGCCGAAGAGGCTGAACTGTTTAGTCATGTCCTTCCATTGCGGGTGGGCATTGAGGTAGTAGCCGACCTCCTCGTGGCAGGCGATGGAGTAGAGGCGGCGTGCGCCGAGGTTGGTGTGCAGGCGTGCTTGGCGTGCGGAGGCGAGGAGGGTGAGGGCCGCGGAATCGCCGCGGTCGGTGAGTGCCGGGTGGGCAACGACGGCAGTGCCGTTGTGTTCGGTTTCGATCGAGTCGGGGAGGTTTCCAAAGTCCCAAGTGGTGAGGCCGGGGCGTTCGAAGCGGTGACGTTCGCGTGCGGCGCGAGCTTTTTCGGCGCGAGCTTGGAGGCGTTGTTGGAGCGCGGCGAGGTCTCGGTCGGCGGCGATCTCTCGGCCTTGGTGATCGATGATGCGGATGCGAGGGCGGAGATGATCGGGGAGAGATTTGAAGGACCACGCGGTTAGATCGACGTGGAGCGTGAAGAGGATTTCAATCGCTTCACTCATCGAGCGCGGCAGCGAGCCTTCGCGGAAGGTGATCGATGCGGCGAGCGTAGTGGCGATGTGAGAGAGAGTTCCTTTGGCGTCGATCGCGGCACGCTGAGCCTTGGGCAGAGACTTGATGAGAGCCTGGATGATGTCAGGGAGGATCCCGGGCACGGCCCATTGGGTTGAATCGGTGGTGATTTCGTGCAGGTTTTCTAGAGAAATGGTGATGGTGAGGCCGTCCTCGTCCTTGCCTGGGGCGAGGGCGAACTCGAGCGGGCAGAGCACCGGTTGGTTGCTGGGGCCGAGCGTGATGGAATCGGGGAAGAGCGTTGGGTCGAGCGCGTGGCGGGCGTCGAGGCGGAGAAGATCTTCGACGGAGAGCGTGAGGAGTCGCGGGTTGTTCTTTTCAGCGCCCGCTCGCCAAGATTCGAAGGCTGTTGGTTCGGCGATGTGATCGGGGATTCGAGATTTGAACCAGTTGGCGAGCTGGTCCTCGTCGATGAGCGCGTCGCGGCGGCGCAAGCGTGCGGCGGCGGCGCGGGCTTGTTCGTGGGCTTCACGGTTGTGGCGCATGAACGGTGCGTCGAGGTTCCACTTTCCTTGGGCTAGCGCTTCGCGGATGAAGATGGTGCGAGATTTCTGCGGATCGTGGGGAGCGAGGTCGGTGCGGCGGCGCGGGACAACGACGATGCCGCTCATGCTGAGGCGCTCCCACGCGGCGGGCTGGCCGGTGTCGGCGTCGAGGTGCGGGTCGGTGATCTGGTGACGGAACATGTGGGCAGCGAGCTGTTCGATCCAGTCGGGATCGATCTTGGCGACGGTGCGCGCGTAGAGGCGTGTGGTCTGGACGACCTCGGCGGCCATGATCCACTTCGGGCCTTTTTTGAACAACGCGGAGCCGGGGAAGATCTGGACGACGTTTCCGCGGACGCCGCGGTAATCGAAGGAGCCGTCGCCCTCGCGGCAGGCGACGTTGGTAATGAGGCCGGTGAGGAGGGCGCGGTGGATTGCGTCGTCGGTTGCGAGCTTGAGTGATCGCTGGAGCTTGAGTTCTTGGGCGATGTCGGCGAGCTGGCGGGCGGTTTCGGACCACTCGCGCATGCGGGTAGGTGAGAGGAAGTGATCGCGGCACCAGGCGACGAGCGAGCCTTGGGAAAGTGAATCGGCGGCGTGGGTGTACTGGTCCCAGAGTTTGAGGAGCGAGAGAAAATCGCTGGATTCGTGCCGAAAGACGGACTGGGCGCGGTCGGCGTCGTCTTGGCGGCTCATGGGGCGTTCGCGTGGGTCCTGAATGGAAAGAACGGCGGAGAGGGCGATGAGTTCGTTCAGAGATTGTTCGTGCTCGGCGGCGAGGAGCATGCGCGCGATGCGCGGGTCGAGGGGGACCTGCGCGAGCGTGGCGCCGATCTTCGTGAGTTTTCCCTCGGGCGACGCTTCGCTGATTGCTCCGAGCTCGAAGAGTGTTTCGTAGCCGTCTTGGATCGCGCGCGGGTCGGGCGGGTCGAGGAAGGGGAAGGTTTCGATGTTGCCGAGCTCGCGGCCCAAGCCCTTCATGCGGAGGATGACGCTGGCGAGGTTGGTGCGTCGGATCTCGGGGTCGGTGAAGGCGGGGCGTGCGTCGAAAGAGTCTTTGCTGTAGAGGCGGACGCAGACGCCCGCGGCCACGCGTCCGCAGCGGCCCGAGCGCTGGTTGGCGGAGGCGCGCGAGATCGGTTCAATGGGGAGAGATTGGATTTTCCTGCTGGGGTCGTAGCGGCTGAGGCGCGCGAGGCCGGTGTCGATCACGAAGCGGATGCCGGGGACGGTGAGGGAGGTTTCGGCGACGTTGGTGGCGAGGATAACGCGCGGTTGGCCGTCGAGGTTGCGATGGAAGATGCGGTCCTGCTCGTCGTTGGTGAGGCGTGAAAAGAGCGGCAGGACTTGCAGATTGAGCTGGCGGCGTGCGATGGCGTCGCCCGCGAGGCGGATCTCGCGTTCACCGGGGAGGAAGACGAGCGTGTCGCCGGGCGGGCCTGAGATGAGGAGGAGTTCTTCGACGGCGTCGGCGATAGATTCGACGTTGATGAAGTCGGTGCGTTCGTCGCTGCTCGATGTTGGGCGGTAGCGTGTTTCGACGGGGAACATTCGGCCCGAGACTTCGATGACCGGGGCAATGAAGGGGCCGCCGAAGTGGTCGCTGAAACGGCGAGTGTCAATGGTGGCGGAGGTGATGATGAGGCGGAGGTCTGGGCGTTTGGGCAGGAGGAGTTTGAGATACCCGAGGAGGAAGTCGATGTTGAGTGAGCGTTCGTGAGCCTCGTCGATGATGATTGTGGAATAGGCGCGAAGTTGTGGGTCGCTGGCGAGTTCGGCGAGGAGGATGCCGTCGGTCATGACCTTGATGGCGGTGCGTGGTGTGGTCTGGTCTTGGAATCGGACCTTGACGCCGACCAGGCCGGGGTTTGGGCCGCCGAGCTTTTCGGAACGTTCTTCGGCGATGCGTGCGGCGACAGCGCGAGCGGCGAGCCGGCGAGGTTGGGTGTGGCCGATGATGCCGGGATGACGGCGGGGCGTCGCCGAGGTGGAACTGTTCGCCAGTTCGAAGAGAATCTGCGGGAGCTGGGTGGTTTTGCCCGAGCCGGTTTCGCCGCAGACGACGACGACCTGATGAGTGCGCACGGCGTCCTCGATTTCGGCGCGACGTTCGAGAATTGGAAGGGTGCCGGGCGGTGAGGGCATGAGTAGGCCAAGCGTACACCGATGGAAGAGTGCGTTGGAACTGAACGAGGGTTTGAGGCGGGCTGAGCGAGGTTACGAGATCTTCACGCAGATTTGATGCAGAATTGGCGGGGCTTTGGTCGTGTTCGGTTAGAATGCGGTTGGCCCGCGCTTCGAGGCGTCGGTTCTGTCTTCCTTACTCTCGGATTCGCGGAGACTTAGAAGAAGGAGCATCTCATGTTCAGCATCGCGCGCGGCATGGTCTGGGTTGGCGGTGGGTGTGCGTTCGTCGGCATATCGGTGTCGAGCGTTTCCGCGCTCGCCGGGCAGGCGGGGGCGGCTTCAGAACCGGCCATCGTGTACCACGGCGAGGCGAAGATGCTGAACTTGGACGCGACGTGCGTGGCTGTTCGGGTTGATCGCTCAGATCGTGGCGTGGCGGCGGCACGCGTGGAAGCAGCGGTGGCCGCGGCGGGTTTGGTTGGCGCTGTAGTCGAGGCGTACCCAATTTCGGGATGGTTTCTAGTTCGGCTTCCGGCGGTGCCGGGCGTCGCGGCGCGTGACTTAAACGCGATTCGCGCGATCGTGGCGGTGATTTCGAGGTCGAGGTTGTACGCGACGCCGGTGTTTATCGATGACTTTGGCGGGCCGTTGTTGATCGCGCCAGACCTGATGGTGGGGTTTGAGCCGGGCACGGCGGCGGGGAAGCGAGACGCGGCGCTCGCGGCGTGCGGCGCGGGGGCGTTGCTCGCGCGAGATTGGAACGAGCTCGCGGGCGTGGACTTTGTCAGCGGTGGATCTCTCGACGGGTTCCGGGTGCTGGCGGTCGCGCGGGCGTTGGCGGCGATGCCGGGCGTTGCGTTCGCGGAGCCTGACACGGTGTTCACGGGGCGGAGCTTGCTGATCCCGAACGATCCGTTGTTCGCGCAGTGCTGGGGATTGCGGAACACGGGGCAGAGCGGCGGGCTGGCGGACTTTGACATGGACGCGGAGGAGGCGTGGGATATCACGGCGGGGTCGTCGAGCGTGATCACCGCGATCATCGATACGGGCGTTGACGTGGCTCACCCAGATTTGAATTTGGTAGCGGGAAACGATTTCACGGGTGCTTCACCGGCGGACGGCACTCCAAAGAACAGCTTTGACAACCACGGGACGGCCGTCGCGGGGTGCGTGAGCGCGAGGATCAACAACGGCTTGGGCGTGGTTGGCGTCGCGCCGGGAACGCGGAGCGCGTCGGCGCGGACGTTTGTTTCCACCAATTCGAGCGGGAACTGGACGAGTTCGGCGAGCTGGACGGTGGATGCGCTGACGTGGGCTTCGACGATCGGCGCGCGAGTGACCAACAACAGCAACGGGTACGGGTTCACGTCATCGGCGATCGAGGCGGCGTATGCGAGCACGCGGAACAATGGGATCGTTCACTTCGCGAGTGCGGGCAATAGCGGCACGTCGGGTTTGGGGTACCCGGCGAGCGTGCCCACGGTGAACGCGGTCGCGGCGACGAACCGGTTCGGACAGCGTGCGAGCTTTAGCACATGGGGGCCGGGGCTGGATTTCTCGGCGCCCGGGCAGGACATCAACTCAACAGATAGGCTGGGGTCACCGGGGTATGTTTCGGGCGATTATGCGGTGGTGAATGGGACGTCGTTCGCGTCGCCGTACACGGCCGGTGTGGCGGCGCTGGTGGTGTCGCAGTGCCCGGGGTTGACAGCGATCGAGGTCGAGCGGGTGATGCAGCGGAGCGCGACTGATTTGGGCGCGCCCGGGTATGAAACGAACTTTGGCTGGGGTCATGTGAACGCACGGGCGGCGCTCGACCTGGTGCGGAAGAACCCGATCGGCACGCAGCCGAGCGAGGCGGTGGTGTGCGCGACGGGGAGCGCGAGTTACTCGATCGCGGCATCGGGCGTGAGTGCGCTGTCGTTCCAGTGGCAATACCGCGGCGGCGTTGCGACAGACTGGATCAACCTCGCGAACGGTGTGAACTCGGTGGGCGGGGAGTTCGTGCTGAATGCGACGGGTGTTTCGACGGTGGCGCTGTCGGTGAACCACTCGCCTTCCGCGTGGGCCAATTCCGGCGAGGTTCGTTGCGTGGTCAGCGGGGTGTGTGCGAGCGTGACGAGCAACGTGGCGGCGCTGAGGGTTTGCGCGGCGGACTTTGACTGCAACGGGTTCCTGGCGGGTGACGACTTTGACCAGTTCGTGGCGGCGTTCGAGCTGGGGGCCGCGAGCGCGGACTTTGACGGCGACGGGTTCGTAACCGGGGATGACTTTGATGCGTTTGTGGCTGCGTTCGGGGAAGGTTGCTAGGGAGCGATCTGAGCGCGCCTTGAGACTGAGCGTGTACACTGACCGTGCCCTTGCTAGCCGGACGGTCGCCCACAGGCGGCGGCGTGGATACAGGCATGGCTGATGTTCGTTCGCTCTCTTTCGCGAGGATTTTCATGATTAAGCTCGGTTTTTACGGAGCCGCTGGCGAAGTGACGGGGTCGTGCTATGTGCTGAGCACGGACCGTGCGCGGGTCATGATCGACATGGGGATGCACCAGGGGGAGCGTGAGGCCGACGAGCATAATCGGCGGATGCCGCCGATTTCCCCCAAGGATCTGGACGCGGTGGTGCTGACGCACGCGCATCTTGATCATTGCGGGCGGCTGCCGCTGCTGACCAAGGGCGGGTTCCGAGGGCGGATCCATTGCACCACGCCGACGGCGGAGGTGACAGGGATCATTCTGCGTGATTCGGCAGCGATCCAGGAGGAGGATTGCAAGCGGTTCAACGCACGGCTGCGGCGTGGAGACGAGCCTTGCGAGGCCCCGCTCTACGACGGTGATGACGTGGCGGGCGCGCTCGAGCGCCTAGAGACGATGGGGTACGAAGAGACCAAGACGATCGCCGAGGGGATCACGATCCGTTTCGTGGATTCGGGGCACATTCTTGGGGCGGCGAGCGTGCTGATGCGGGTGAAGGAAGAGGAGAAGACGCTGACGATCGTTTTCTCGGGGGACGTGGGGATGTCGGGCTCGCCGATTTTGCGTGATCCGACGACGCCGACGCCAGCCGACGTGGTGCTGCTGGAATCGACGTACGGCGACCGTGACCATCGATCGCTGACGGAGACGCGCGATGAGTTCCTGGGAATCTTGCAAGAGTCGCAGGCGAGCGGGGGCAAGGTGCTGATCCCGGCGTTCGCGGTCGGGCGGACGCAGGACCTCGTGTTCCATATCGGAGAGTTTCTGCGGGCGGGGAAGCTTAAGGCTGCGCGTGTCTTTGTGGATAGCCCGATGGCGACGTCGGTGACAGACTTATACAAGCGGCATCCGGAGGTGTACGACGAGCGGGCGAAGGAACTGCTTAAGAACAGTGGCTCTCCGCTGAGTTTCCCGGGGCTGACGTACACGAGGACGAGCGAGGAATCGCGCAAGCTCAACAACGCTCAGGGGGCGATGGTGATTATTTCCGCGAGCGGCATGTGCACGGGCGGGCGGATCGTGCACCACCTGTTCCATCACCTGGCCAATCCGAGCACGCACGTCGTCATCGTGGGGTACCAGGGGCATGGGACGCTGGGGCGGCGGCTGGTTGATGGGGCCAAGTCGGTGCGGATCTTCCGTGAAGAGGTGCGGGTTGGTGGGAAGGTCCACACGCTGGGCGGGTTCTCGGCGCACGCGGGGCAGTCGGGGCTGCTGAAGTGGGCCGAGCCGTTTCGAGCGAGCAAGCCGCGGGTGTTCCTGACGCACGGGGAAGACGGGCCTCGCGCGAAGCTGCGAGACCAGTTGGCGGGCCAGCTCGGGCTGACAGCGTCGCTGCCAGCGTATGGGGACGAGGTTGAGCTGACGTCGCTGGCTCGGTAGCGAGCGGTGAGGTATCGTTCGCTGTTCGTTTTTTTCGTGTGTCGACTTTGAAAGCAGAAGGGGACCGCATGTCACAGACCACTCGCCTTCTCGCGTTCGCGGGGAGCTCGCGCAAGGATTCGTTCAACAAGATTCTCGTAAAGGTGGCGGCGAGCGGCGCTCGCGCGGCCGGAGCGGACGTGACGTTCCTGGATCTGAAAGACTATCCACTGCCGATCTTTGACGAAGACTTGGAAAAGGCTCAAGGGTTGCCGGAGAACGCGAAAAAGCTCAAGAAGATGTTTATCGAGAGCCACGGGTTCCTGATCGCGTCGCCAGAGTACAACAGCTCGATCTCGGGTTTGCTCAAGAACACGATCGACTGGTTGTCGAGGCCCAACGAGGGGGAAGCCTCGCTCGCGGCGTTCCAGGGGAAGGTGGCGGCGCTGTTGAGCGCTTCGCCGGGCGCATTGGGCGGGCTTCGCGGGCTGGTTCACCTTCGGTCGATCTTGGGCAACATCGGGGTGATCGTGCTGCCGGAGCAGATCGCGGTAAGCAAGGCGCAAGAGGCTTTCGCGGGGGACGGCCGGCTGATTGACAGCAAGCGACATGGGATCGTGGAAGAAATCGGGAAGAAGGTCTTCGTTACCGCTTCCAAGCTCTTGGCATGATCGGGCAAGCATTTTCTTCAATCGTGTTCGGTTCCGATGCCGCGTATTTGTACAACGAACCTCGGGCGCAGAGGTGTCGATGTATCGGAGAATCCAACGCTCGCTCGTAGGGTTCGCCTCCGCTCACGCGATGCTCGATCATGAACCGTATACGAGTGGTTTTAGAGCTGTGCCAGGAACCGCACGTCGTTGCCGAAGAGCAGGCGGATGTCGGGGATGCCGTACTTGCTCATGGCGAGGCGTTCGACGCCAAAGCCGAAGGCAAAGCCGGTCCACTGCTCGGGGTCGATGCCGCAGGCTTGGAAGACGGCCGGGTCGACCATGCCGCATCCACCAAGCTCCATCCATTTCTTTGGTGAGTCGGGTGTGAGGCGGACGTTGATCTCGAACTGGGCGGAGGGCTCGGTGAAGGGATAGAAGGTAGGCGTGAAGCGGATCTCGGCGTCGCTGCCGAAATAGGCGCGGACGAACTGAAAGAGCGTGGTTTTCAGGTCCGCCATGGACACGCCGCGATCGACGTAAAGGCCTTCGATCTGGTGGAACATGAAGGAGTGGGTGGCGTCCACGGTGTCGGGGCGGTAGACGCGGCCCGGCGACACGATCTTGACCGGCGGGCCCCAGCCCTTGGCGATGGCGTCTTCGAGCACGCGGATCTGAACGGTGCTGGTCTGTGAGCGGAGCATGCGCGGCATGAGATTGGTGCGCGGGTCGTCGACGTAGAAATTATCGATCGGGTCGCGAGCGGGGTGGCCTTGGGGGATATTGAGCTTGGCGAAGTTGTGCTCGTCGTCTTCGAGCTCGGGGCCGTCGGCGACAGCGAAGCCCATTCGGGCGAAGACATCGACGAGCTCGTCGCGTACGCGGGTGAGGATGTGGCGTCGGCCGACGGCCGAGCTGGTGATGAGGCCGGGCTCGGTCATATCGATCTGCGCGGCCTGGACCTTTGCGGGCGCGTCCGGGCCGAGCGCGGCTTTGCGTGCATCGAGGGCGGCTTCGAGCGTGGCCTTGACTTGGTTGAGGCGCTGGCCGACGGCGGGCTTCTGGTCCTTTGGTACATCTTTGAGCCCGGCCATGGCGGCTTTGAGCTTGCCAGAGTTGCCTAAATAGGCCAGCCGCCAGGTTTCGAGCGCGGCGGCGTCGGCGGCGCTGGCGAGTTGAGCGGTGGCGGTGGATTCAAGAGTATTCAGAGCGTCAATCATGCGAGGAGAGTGTAGACCCGCGTAGAATCTGCGTTGCTGCGTGCGGACCCTCGAGAGCTGCTGAAAAGCGTGGAAAATTGCATGGGCCGGGACCGGCACAGGCTGCGTGGCCGCGTGCGCGGGCTGGATTCAGCGCTGCGGCAGGGGCGGGCGGGGGATGATTCGATCCGGCGGGTGGTCGAGGAGATCGAGCGATCGGCGGAGATCCGGCGGCGGCGGCGGGAGCAGGTTCCGAAGATCACGTTTCCCGAAGAGCTTCCGGTGGTGGCGCGGCGGAAAGAAATCGCGGACGCCATCGCGGCCAACCAGGTTGTGGTGCTGTGCGGGGAGACGGGGTCCGGGAAGACCACGCAGTTGCCGAAGATTTGTTTGGAGCTGGGGCGCGGCGTGGCGGGGATGATCGGGCACACTCAGCCGCGGCGGATTGCGGCGCGAAGCGTGGCGACACGGCTGGCGCAGGAGCTTGGCGTGCGGATGGGACGCTCCGTCGGTTTTAAGGTTCGCTTCGGCGACCAGACCAGCGAGGACACGCACATCAAAGTGATGACCGACGGCATTCTGCTCGCGGAGACGCAGGGCGATCGGTTTCTGGACGAGTACGACACGCTGATCATCGACGAGGCGCACGAGCGATCGCTGAATATTGATTTTCTGCTGGGGTACATCAAGCAGCTGCTGCCGCGCAGGCCCGAGCTGAAGGTGATCATCACGTCGGCGACGATCGACCCGCAGCGGTTCAGTCGGCACTTTGACAACGCGCCGGTGATTGAAGTATCGGGACGGACGTACCCGGTCGAGGTGCGGTATCGGCCTTTGATGCAAGAGAGCGGCGAGCAACTCGATGTGGAAGAGGCGATCCATCACGCGGTGGACGAGCTGGAGGAGGCGGACCTGCACGGGCCTGCGCCGGGGCAGGGAGATATTCTGATTTTCTTGAGCGGTGAGCGTGAGATCCGCGAGACGGCCGAGTCGCTGCGGAAGCGGGGGATGCTCAACACGGAGGTGATCCCGCTGTACGCGCGGCTGACGGCGGCGGAGCAGATGCGGGTTTTTCAGCCGCATTCTGGACGGCGGATCGTGCTGGCGACGAACGTGGCGGAGACGTCGTTGACGGTGCCGGGGATCCGGTACGTGATCGATCCGGGCGAGGCGCGGATCAGCCGGTACAGCGCGCGAACGAAGGTGCAGCGGCTGCCGATCGAGGCGATCTCGCGGGCATCGGCTGACCAGCGCAAAGGGCGGTGCGGGCGGCTGGAGGCGGGCGTGTGCATCAGGCTGTTTTCCGAGCAGGATTACGCGGAAAGGCCTGCGTTTACAGACCCGGAGATCTCGCGGACGAATCTGGCGAGCGTGATTTTGCAGATGAAATCGCTACGGCTAGGGCCGGTGGAGGAGTTCCCGTTTGTGGAGCCGCCCGACTCGCGGATGATCCGGGATGGGTACGAGACATTGCGTGAGCTGCGCGCGGTGGACGAGAAGGGGGAGCTGACGAAGCTGGGCGCGGAGCTAGCGCGGCTGCCGATCGATCCGCGGATCGGTCGCATGATCCTGGAAGCGCACCGCGAGAACGCGCTGAGTGACGTGCTGGTGATCGCGGCGGCGCTGTCGATCCAGGACCCGCGTGAGAGGCCGATGGATGCGCAGGACGCCGCGGACCGCGCGCACGCGGAGTACAAGGACGAGGACTCGGACTTCGCGGCGCTGCTGAAGTTGTGGAAGGTGTACCACGACGAGGGGCGGCACCTGGGCACCGGGAAGTTGAGAAAGTGGTGCCGCGAAAGGTTCCTGTCGTTCACGAGGCTGAGGGAATGGGGCGAGGTTCGGCAGCAGCTTGATTCGCTGGTGACGGAGATGGGGTACCGGGCGGCGCACAAGCCGTCGGAGTATGGGGCGCTGCACCGCTCGTTGCTCGCGGGGTTGTTGACCAGCGTCGGGCTGCGTTCGGCGGAATCGGCGGAGTATGCGGGCGCGCGTGGGACGAAGTTCAACATCTTTCCGGGATCGGGGCTCTTCAAGAAGGGGCCTCAATGGATCATGGCGTCCGAGATCGTGATGACGACGAAGATGTATGGGCGGACGGTGGCGAAGATCCAGCCGGAGTGGGTCGAGCAGTTGGCGTCGCACCTGATCCAGCGTTCGCACACCGACCCGCGCTGGGACGCGACGGCCGGGCAGGTTTTCGCGTCGGAACGTGTGACGCTATTCGGATTGGAACTGGTGGCCAAGCGGCGGGTGCTCTATGGCGCGGTTGAGCCGGTGAAGGCTCGCGAGGTGTTTATTCATCACGCGCTCGTCGAGGGCGAGATTCGCTCGCGCGGGCGTTTTCTTGAGTACAACGCGGGGCTGCTCGAGGAAGTACGCAAGATCGCGGCCAAGGCGCGGCGGACCGACCTGATTGTTGAAGCAGAGGCTCGCTACGCATTCTTTGATCGCGTGATTCCTCCGGACGTGAACGGCACGCAGAGGTTCGAGGCTTGGCGACAGCACGCGGAGAAGTCGGATCCGCGCGTCTTGTTCATATCGCGCGAGGACCTGTTGGTTGAGGCGCCCGCTGAGGTGACCGCGGAGCAGTACCCGGATCGTGCTGCGGTGGGCGACGGGATCGTTCCGCTCGACTATGTGTTCGATTCGGCGAGCCCGTCCGATGGCGTGACGCTCACGCTGCCGGTGCAGATCCTGGCGCAGGCGGACGCGGACGGGGCAGAGGCGTTGGTGCCCGCGCTGCATCGAGAGCGGGTTCGCGCGCTGGTGCGGTCGCTCCCCAAGGGGGTTCGCAAGTACATCCCTGACGCGGTGATCAGCGAGGCGGCCGAGGCGATTCGTCGGCGGCGCGGGACGACTGTGGAGTTGCTCGCCGAGGAGTTGTCAAAGCGGCTAGACGTGCGGGTTTCTCGCGATGATTTCAACCTCGCGTCGGTGCCGCAGCACCTATCGATGAACTTTCGTGTGATTGATTCGAGCGGGCGGGAATTGGCGCGAGGCCGCGACCTGGTCGCGATTCGCAAGGAACTCGGGCCTCGGATCCGATCGGGCCTGACCGCGGGGAGCGGGACCGCGTGGGTGCGCGACGGGCTTGTGAACTGGGACTTTGGAGACCTGCCCGAGCACGTCAACGTCGAGCGTGGCGGGATGGTGCTGCGCGGCTATCCGGCCTTGGTCGATGTTGATGGCGTCGCGGGGCTGCGGCTCTTCGATTCGGCGGAGGCTGCGCGAGGCGCGATGCACGCGGGGGTGCGTCGGTTGCTGGCGGCGCGAGCCCGAGACGAGATCAGGCATCAGATCCGGACGATGCCGGGGCTGGGTCGGATGAATCTTCACTATTCGACGATCGGTTCCGCGGCTCAGCTCTCGAACGATCTCGCGGGCATGGTTGCCGAGCGTGCGTTCCTGACCCCGCCACTTGAGATCAGGAACGCGGCGAGGTTTGAAGCGGCGCTGACGGCGGGTTGGAAAGGGATCGCCCGCGCGGCGCGAGAGGTCGCTGCGGTCGCGGAACCGATCCTTGCCGGGTTTCACGCCGTGTCACTGCAGGTCGGCGCGTTCACCGCCGGTTCGTTTGCCGCGACGATGCGCGACGTTCAGAATCAGATGACGCACCTTTTCGCGCGAGGGTTCTTTCTCTCGACTCCGCCGGAGCGGCTCGCGCAGTTTCCGCGGTATCTCGCGGCGATCCAGACGCGGCTCTCTCGGTTGGGGAACACCGGCCTAGAACGTGATACTCGACAGTGCCAAGACCTGCTGCCGCGCTGGCAGAGGTATTTTGAGGCAACGCGAGCCGAACGCACGGTTCGGGTCAACGAAGAGCAGCTCGTGTTGTATCGGTGGATGATCGAAGAGTGGCGGGTGTCGCTCTTTGCGCAAGAGATCGGCACGTCGATGCCGGTTTCGGCCAAGCGCGTTGATGAGCAGTGGGAGCGAGTGGTGGGGCCGTGATCAGCCGTGTTTGGCCCTGATCGCTGTAGGCCAGACCTCGCGATTCGCCGTGTCCGAACTGTCTATCTCAAACTTGGCGGAGCGAAAGCCCGACGCAAAGCACTGAGATCAGTAGAAACGAACTTAGCGCGGCACGCTCTTAACGCCCAAGCACTGAAACAAAGAAGGCCGTGCGTTCTTGAGGGGACCGGCCTTCCGCGGCTGGATGCGACCGCGCGGGAGATGCTGAAAAGCGTGGAAATGGGCCTGGACGGACTCGAACCGTCGACCTCGCCCTTATCAGGGGCGCGCTCTAGCCAACTGAGCTACAAGCCCGATTCGGCACCGAGGCTGGCGACCGGGGGGGGAGTATACGGCCGGTGGGGGGTGCGTGTCACGTTCGAGCCGAGGCGAATGACCAATCTCGTTTTCGTCGTCCGTTTCCCCGCTTTTTCTCCAGCCCGCTTCAGATTCCCAACGCCTGCGCGTCTCGGTCCGTCAGCAGGCCGCCGTCTGACCGCTGCTTCACGGTCTCATCGCGTTTCCACGAGCGATCGCAGCGGGGTTCGCTTCGCAGGTCGAGCACCACGGTCTCGCCGGCCTTGGCGTCCAGAGACACTCGGCTCACGCCCAGCAGGTCTGCCAAGTCAACCGGGTCGAACCTCGCGAGCGAACCGTCGAGGTCGGGCATGACGACGCCCATGTCCAGCGGGTTCTCCGGGAGACCCGAAGTGGAACCCGAATTGGAACCCTGTCCGCCACCGCCGGTCGCGGCTCGCGCTCGCTCCATCGACTGCATCGCCTTGTCCCGAGCCGCCATCGCCTTGGGCCAACGTGCGTCCGTGCCGACCTCGAACTTGCGGATGAACTCGCCGAGGTGAACGGTGGTCGCGTCGTCGTTGTGCGCACATTTCCAGAGCGACCGGAACGCCTCGTCGGCCGTGTGTACGAGGATCGGCGCGAGCAACCGGCACAGCCCGTCGGTCAGGTCCCAGATGGTGGACTGGCAACGCCGACGGCGTGGCGAATCGACCTTGTCGCAGTACAGCCTGTCCTTCACGGCTGCGAGGTACACCGACGACAACGTGTCGTTGCAGAAGTTGTAGATCGCCTGCTGCGCGGTCCTGAACTCGAACGCTTCGTACGCGGCGAGGACCGTGCCTGCGAGAGTGTTGTATTCGCCCAGCACCCACGCGTCGATCGACGTCGGCGGGTACGACTTCAAGTCCACACAGTGCCCGGCCTGAGCCTTGCCGCTAGGGTCGCACGAGGGCGTGAAGTCCGCGAGGTTGCTGAGCAGGAACTTGAGCGTGTTGCGGACTTTTCGGTAACTCTCGCCAGCCACGCCGAAGAAGTCACGATCGACCTTGATGTCGTTTTCGTAGGCGAGCGACGCGACCCACCACCGGCACACGTCCGCGCCGAAGTCTTTGAGAAGATCCTCGACGTTGAGCGTGTTGCCGAGCGACTTGGACATCTTTCGACCGTCTTTGTCCACCATAAAGCCGTGCGTCAGCACCGTCGCGAACGGCGGGTACCCCGTTGCGCCCAAGCACGGCAGCAGCGAGGACTGGAACCACCCGCGGTGCTGGTCGGATCCTTCGAGGTACAAGTCCACGAACGCGGGCTTGCCGTCGGCCTTGGGATCCCACGCCAGCTTCCGCTCACGCATCACCGCGTTCCACGACGAGCCGGACTCGAACCACACATCAAGGATGTCAGGGCCTTTCTTGAGCGTGCTGAACAGATGTGCTTCTGGCTCACGCGTGAGATCTTTCAGCACCGCTGGCGCGGCCGGATCACTGCCCGCGTCGTAGTACTTCAAAAGCTCCTCGGCCTCGGCCGTGAACCAGATATCCGAACCCTTCTCGCGCACGAGCTTCGCGACCGCACGGATCGACGCCGCGGTCATCAGGGTCGAGCCGTCGGGAAGCACGAAGGCCGGGATCGGCAGTCCCCAGGCACGCTGGCGCGAGATGCACCAGTCGGGGCGAGATTCCAGCATCCCGCGCATCCGGTTCCGTCCCCACTCGGGAACAAAGTTGATGCGATCGCCCTTGCGGTCTGTGTTGGGCTCGCTGGCCGCCTGGAGCGCCATCTGCCGGAGCGTTTTCTGCTCGCGCTTGGTCGGCTGATCGACGCGCACGAACCACTGCTCGGTGGCGCGGAAGATCACCGGCGTCTTGCCGCGCCAGTCGTGCGGGTAGCTGTGCGTGAACTTGTGCGCGTAGAAAAGATGCCCGCTGTTCTTGATGTGATCGACGACTTTCTGGTTCGCATCCCAGATTGTGATGCCGCGCAGCCAGTCGGGTGCTGTGGCGTCGTAGGTGCCGTCGTGCTTGACCGGGCAGTAGACCGGGAGGCCCCAGCGCAGGCCGGTCTGGTAGTCCTCGGTGCCGTGGCCGGGCGCGGTGTGGACCAGGCCGGTGCCGTCTTCGAGGGTGACGTAGTCGGCGGGGAGGATGGTGAACACCGATGCCGAGGCTGAAGACGCCACGAACGGGTGCCGGTACCTCAGCCCCAGCAGTTTCTTGCCGAGCGTTGTCGCGATCACTACGACGTCCTCGGCCTTCGCGGCCTGAGTCACGCGCTCGATCGCGTCGCGGGCCATCACCGTCACGTTGCCGTCGACGTAGACCAGCGCGTACTCGAACTTCTCATTGACCGCGATCGCCAGGTTGGCTGGCAGCGTCCACGGCGTGGTGGTCCAGATCATGAAGGAAGGGCGGACACCGGGCCGAACTCCCGGCTTGGGGAGCTTGGACGCGGCCTCGTCGCCCGCTTCTTCTGGTCCGTCCGTGCTGTCTTCTTCGCGTTGCTCTGTCTCCTCCTCTGACCCCTCTGTGTTGATGTCTTCAGGCAACCCGAACGCGTCGTACACCTTTCCCGCGTCGTCGGCCTCGAAATCCACGTAGATCGAAAGATCCTCGCGGTCGTAGTACTCAAGCTCTGCCTCGGCCAGCGCCGTCTCGTTAGCGATCGACCAATGCACCGGCTTGAGCGCTCGCGCGACGAGCCCCTGCTCCATCAAGCCAGCCAACACTTCCAGCGTCGCGCCCTCGAACGTCGGTGCCATGGTCATGTAGGGGTGCTCGTAGTCGGCCATCGTCAGCAGCCGGACCATCTCCGCCGCCTGCAGTTTGATGTACTTCTCGGCGGACTTCTGGCATTCGCGTCGAACGGCCATGCGGCGTTGAGCCTCGGTCAGCGATTTCAGCTTCTCAGCTTTGGCCGCGTTCCCGGCCTCCATCATCTCGGTCATCACCTTGTGCTCGATCGGCAGCCCGTGGCAGTCCCAGCCGGGGATGTACGAGCAATCAAGGCCCGCCATCGTCTTGGTGCGTACGACGAAGTCTTTGAGGCACTTGTTCATGAGGTGCCCGAGGTGGATGCCGCCGTTGGCATAGGGCGGGCCGTCGTGGAACACATAGCGGTCACGCCCGGCGCGGGCGGCTCGGACCTTCTCGTACAGCTTCATCTGCGACCACCGCTTCACGCTGGCTGGCTCATTCTGCACGAGGTTGGCCTTCATGGGAAAGAGGGTCTGCGGCAGGTTCAACGTGGCCCGGTAGGGGCTCTTACCCGGGCCCTTATCGCCGCCCTTGTCGGTGCTCTTTTCGGCGCCCGCGCCCTCGGCCTTGTTCGGCGGTGTGGTGAGCGGTTGCACAGCGGGGTGGTGAGCGGATGAGGCGGGTTGGTTCGTCTGGTTCATGGTGTGCTCGTGAGACCTTGGCTCGGCCTCCGGTTCAGCCCGGGGGCGAGTTGGTGATGGTATCGGTGTGATGGTGAGATTTCGGGGCAACGTCGGCGCGCGATCGCGCAGCGACCGACAGGAACCGTCAGCCCCCCGGGATGGGAAGCGTCGGTTGGCAGATGCCCCGCAAGGTTGAAAGCAGGATCACGCGATTCGCAAGTTGCCGGCGAGAAGGAGCCCGGACGCGAGTCCACCGATCCGCCCCTCGCGGGGCGTTCTAATTCGTGCCGCGATGAGCGGGAGACGGATGGTGGCTGAAGCTGTGATCAAAGAAAGCATGAGGAATACAAGCGAAAATCGACCGGTTTGAAAGGTCACATGGCTAGTTCAAAGATCGTTTGCGACCGCAGGAACATACCGGTCTGGGCGATCAGATGGTACGCCTGGATGTGAACCTGGTCCTTGTGAGGCTGGACATCAACGACACTGAGACATTTTCCACCGTGGTCGCGCCACTCGTGGATCTGGGCCGAATTGACCTTGGCGAACTGGAGGTACTCGTCGCAGGCCGACACATAGGCGTGGTCGGAAAGGGTCTCTGTCTGCACGGCCGTCATGTAGTTGGCGTGGTCGCGTTTGAAGGCGTGATCGAACTCGTGCTCGCCGGTACACAGGAACGCGTTGACGATACCGGTCTGGGGCAGCTCGTGAGAATGGTCCGCGACCAGTTCGCTGGCGCACAGGCCTTTGTGCTCGAAGCGCAGAAGGTGCGAGCCGTTCATGAGCCAAGACTCGAGTTCGTAATCGTTCATTTTCTTGACCTGCCGCGACTTGAGCGGAAAGAACTCGGGGTGGATCGCGCGGTTGTAGAGGACGACTTGATAGAGTTGAAGTCCGCTCGGTTTCAACGAATTGGTCATGGCTGGTCTTTCTGGCTGAACTTTCCGGATGGACGTGGTGCGGGACAAAGGCCCCCAGATTTCAAGAGGCTCGAGATGGGTGAGATCGGGACGCGGTTGCGCGGCGCGAGTTTCCGGCAACAAAGTTTCCAAGAAGCGAGATGCCAATCTGAGCGAAGCTCGTCTCGCGAGCGGTCCGGAGAACCCGGCCGCGAGAAACCATAGTGCATCGCTGTGCAGTGATAGCGAGCATTGAGTCGAAAAGATGACGAGAAAGAACTTGGGCCATGGCGTGCCGAACAAGCATTGAAAATGACAGAACTCAAGAACCCGAAAACGCTGAATGAGGCTCAAATACCGACCGAAAAACGAACATGACTCGGAATCGACACATGTTCAGTGGCTATATTCACACATTCGATACTCTTGGAGAAAGAAAAAGTTCCGTTTCTGTTTGTTTCGGACCCTTAATTCGCATTCTAATAGGTGAATGATCGCCTGTCTAGCAAAATAAAGCGACATGGAAACGTTCGAGTCACGCCTAGATTCTCTCAAATCGCTCACCACCGAACAAAGATTATCGGTATTGGTTGATACGTTCGTACTGTGTACGGTTTCCGAACGAAATCAGGTTGCATTAGAGTTGATTGCGATTGCGCTCGGATCGAGCGAGGACGCACGGCCACGCAAGTCCGGACTGTTCACCAGATTCAGCGGGTCCGAACCTCGCCGAGATTCGCACGCGGCGGTCGCCGATCGGGCGTTGTCCGAGCTCGCCTGCCGATGGTCCTTGCTCGATGAGAAACTGAGGCACTCGACGGTATCTCTGGCCGCCGGTCGCTGGGCCGAGGCGTTGGCGAACGTTACACCGGAGTACCCCGACATCGCGCGGCGGTCCGCGATTCAGTTGGCGGAGGACTGCCCCGAGCCCGGTCTGGCCGGGGTGTGCGCGAGGCTGCTGAGCGATCCGGAAGTCTCCATCGCCGCCGCTGCGGGCCGGGCACTGGTCGCGATCGCGCAGGCCGCCGGTCCGAGCGCCGCATCGAGCGCCGCATCGATCGAGCCGGAAGTTTTGCATTCCATGCTCGAGATCGGCGTCCACCGATGCCGCGGGGCCGCCGTGGCCGCGATGGTGCTGCTCACGCCATTGTCTGTACGCGGTTCCGGCGGCCTGCCCGGTCCGCTCGCGTCGTGGTTCCTAGGCGAAGAGACCGAACCGCACTCGGCGCTCCGCAAAGCGCTGCGGGCCGACCGGTCGGCGGTATCGCGCGAGCGTGCTTGGGAGTGGCTCAAGCTGGCGCGCTTCGCCGCGGCATCGGGCGAGCGGCTCAAAGCGTTGCGTGACCTTGCGGAGTTCGAGGCGTTTCTCCGGCGCTGGCACCTGCTGGCAAGCCCGGCTCGTCGCCGGGAATGGCGCTCACTTCGCGCCGCTGGCCGCGCGGTCACACTCCCGAACGAACAGTCATTCGCGCGCTTGTCCCCGGCCTCGCGTCGCGGGCTCATCGCGCTGCGAGAGGCTCAGGGCGACGGTGCCGAAGCGCGCGCGGCAACCATCATCGCGATGCTCCACGACGACGAGCCGTGGCTGCGGAGCGCCGCGGCGCGAACCGCCGGTCCGAACGAGCTGATCGATCTTTGTTTCGATGCCGACGCGCGTGTGGCCTGCTCGGCAACGCTCGCATGGTCGGTGGTGGGGGAGCTGGGGCACGACGGGCGGCTGATGGCGCGTGTCGGTGTGCGCACGACTCCGCCGCGCCGTCGCTGGCTCGGAAAGCTCGCCCGCTCGCCGCACGCGCGGGTCCGCTTTATCGCCCGCGATGAACAACGCTCAACCGACTGGCTTGATCCAAGCTGCGCGGGCGGCCGTGCCACCGCGTGGGCCATGCTCAGGTCCGACCGTGCGGGCGTGCTCGCCCAACTCCGCGAACTCATCGGATCGGGAGACGATGAATCTCGTACCCGCGCGATCGTGGTCGCCCGGCGCCTGAACCTCACTGCCGAGTGCGAAGCGGCGCTCGTGGCCATCGTTCAAGACAGGCCAAAGACGGCGCAAAGCGTCAGTCTGCGCGTCGAGACGGCGAGTCTCGATCCGAACCCGCGGCTCTTGTGGCGAGGTCGTGCACGCGCCACTGCGGTCATGGCGCTGGGTGAGCTGAGCAGCGTTCACGCGATGGAAGCTCTTCGCGCGAGCGTCAGCGACGACGAGCCGCGCGTGCGTGCCAACGCGGTCGAAGCGCTGGGACGCGGGCTGGTCACGCTTTCAGCGTCGAACGCGCCGCTCGCGGCACTGACTCGCGATGTGATCGTGGAGCTCAAGCGTGACGACGAGCACCGCGCCCGCGCCAACGCGCTGCGTGCGCTCTTCGCGGCGGCACGCATGGGCGTCGCGCCCGCCACCGGGCCCGGCGGCGTCGGCGGTGTCGGCGGTGTCGGCGGATTGATCGAACTCAAACCTTCGGTGCTCGGCGAACGTGAATCGCTCGAGGACGTGCTCGCCATGCTCGGTGATGTTCGCGTGATGCACCGGCTGGCCGGAACCTGGCTCTCGGCCCGGCTGGTCTGGGGGCATTCGCCCTCCGGCGCGTGGACCCGATTGTCAGACCTCACGGCCCGGCTTGGCGAGCTGGCACGCGGCGACGCGGACGCCCGCGTGCGTGCGCGAGCGGGACGTTGCGTCGCGGGGCTTCGCTCGATAGACCAGACCGCACGCACAGATCAGGCGCAAGGAGAACGCGGCGAATGAAACTGCATGTACTCAGCGACGGCATCAGCACTTTCGCGCACGATCTCACGCGCGAAGCCTTGCACGGCCTGGTCTTCACGACTCAGATCGCCCAAACGCGAACGCCCTTTCGTCTCGAAGGCGCGAGTGTGCCCGAAGGCGGATCGACGGCGTGGTGGCGGGCGGCGATTGATTCGGCCTGGACACCCTGGATCGCAGGCGGCGCGGCCGCGCTGGTCGTGATGGTTACCGCGAGCGTTGTAGCGGTCAAACTTGTTGCAGGCTTGAAGCGTCGGCAGCACTCATGGACAAGGATCGCTGCCGCCATGGGGCTTGATCGCGGCGAACGTGAGTGCCTCGCGCGTTTGAGCGGCGCGTCGGGCATCGTTGAACCGGCGGCGCTGCTGATGTCTCCGAGCGTCTTTGGTGCGGCCATGCAGGCGGGCGCGGCCGCCTTGACCGCTCGGGACCGCGCGACGTTGCTGGCGCTCGCGGCCCGGCACGAATGGTTGATCCCCGCGGCGCGGCCCGCGCTTACGGGTTCTGCGAAAAATCAGGCCATACTCGAAGCCAAACTCGTGAAAAAGTCGTTCGGTGTGAACGGAGCTCGCGCGACGAGTCAAGTACTTGCTCCGACGAAGACAACGTCCAAGGCCGCTTCGAAGATGTCAAGCAAACCGTCTCTCGCCGGTTCAGTCGGTCGGCGGCCCGGCCCCGTCACGAGCGATCGGCGACTCTCCGCGTAAGCGCCGCGCCAGGTCAAGCAGCAACGCACGGTTCGAGTTCACCGCAAAGTGACTAAGCGTGAACGCGAGGAGCCCGCGCGTGTCCGTCCAGTACGGCGTGAGCCCCGGCGGCGCGGCGTTGGTCGCGCCCACCCACCAGTCACGCAGCTGCGCGTAACAGACCAGCTCGTAGCTCCGCTGCGCGAAGTCTTGATCGAGCTGAAAAAGAAAGGACGATCCTTGCACCATTTCGTGCGCGGCGCGGTCCACCGCGACGACCCGAGCGATCTTTGCGCCGCGGTGCGGGGTCGCGATGGTGAAGAGACGGCGGATATTGAGGCGCGGCGATGTTCTTCCGTTCTTTACGCGTGCCGCCGCCGCGTATCGCGCGACCAGGCCACCCATCGAGATGCCCACCACGTCCAATTCACGTGTCTGTTCTGGATCAGAGCTCGGGAACCGTTGCTGAATCTCCGACATCGTACGATCCGCCGCCGACGCGATGTTGATCGCGAACGGGTACGCGATCGCGTGCACCGATGAGGGAACACCCGACGTCAGCGTGCACAGGTTCTGGGCGACCAGACGGGAGGTCACCAGCGGCGAGTGATAACCGGCCAGCACTACCAGTGGGCGCTCGAGCGGGCGCGGCTCTCGCCGCATCCGCTCCCACTCTGCGGCCTGCTGGTCGGGCGTGAGGTCAAAGTTCGGGTTGGCGCGGAACCGTGGCAAGGTGGAAGATCTGCGGGTGATTGAGGAGTTGTCGTGTCCTCATCTCGTTCGTGCATCGGGGCGTGGCCTTTCACGGTATGCCTCTACCATGCTGCTCGGGGCGGCGAAACCTTATCGGTTGCGAAGAGATTTAATGGCGGATGTGTATCGCGAGCACACCGACCGCCTGTTCGAATAACTTGACCAACGAGCAAGGAGATTTCCGATGCGTGGCAGAACGAGTGAGGGTGGGGTGGGTTCGATCCGCAAGGCATTCGTCCGCACGATGCTGGTGGCGGCTTTGAGCGGCTCGTGCGTGGGCGCACTGGGCGGGTGGACCTCGATGCCGAAGTCGGCAGCGAATCGTTTTGTAATCGATCAACCGGTGCGCACCGACGGCAAGCCGGTCCCCGGGCAAGCGACGCAGGCCGAGCAGTACATCCGCGTCGTCGATGTTCCCGAGCAGCGGCGTGTCCGGCTTGAGACGTCCGTGCGCACGTTGCGCAAGCCCGGCGCGCCGGTCGTGCATCTCGTGGGCGCGATGCATGTGGGCGACAAGGCCTATTACGACGGATTACAGAAGTTCCTTGATGCGCAGAGCATCGTGCTGTTCGAGGGCGTGAAGCCGTCGGGCGTTGGCGAAGCTTCGAAACTGGCGGGCGATGACGCAGCCAGGGGCAAGCTCACCGAGCAACGCCTGCGGCTGCTGGCGACGATGGTC
>Ga0105048_10000337_pt1 | contig 69740 bp, 69 predicted proteins | sample MAT05_FD_78382 | JGI IMG/M metagenome (GOLD analysis project Ga0105048, IMG submission 78382) | Freshwater microbial communities from Lake Fryxell liftoff mats and glacier meltwater in Antarctica - MAT-05 | ecosystem: Environmental > Aquatic > Freshwater > Ice > Liftoff microbial mat | place...
CCTTATCCTTTGGATACTAAAGATCCAAATGAGGAAAAAGGTAATCGAGTTTATTTAGAGAAGTGGATGAGTCGGTTAGAAACTTCGCAGTTGCTCGATGTGAATAAATAGGTAAAGATTAGACTTCTGGTTCAATGCCTAAAGAGCGCAATTGAGCAGTTAAGCGATCGGCTCTTTCCTCACCAGTCAATAACAAATTACCTTGCAAATCCCACCAGCGTAGCCAAGGTAATTCCATATTCTGATATTGTCCCTGCCAAATTCCTAACTCAACCCCTAAAGGATGTATGGGATAATGTGCGCGTTCATTTGCTGTTAATAACTGATATTGTCCACCAATTAATTCATAAACTTCTACGCTGGCTTTGTTCACTTCATAAATGCCGTAGAAGGGAGGACGAATCACCTGCTCATAAATCCAAAATTTCCCTTTCCAAGGAGTTTTGTCTCGCTCCTGGCTACCATCGCCAGAAACAAATTCCAATGCAATCAATGGGGCAATAAATTCTCGCCAGAGTACATAAGACCTGCGTGTTTGCCCATCCAGAGTAGGTGGTACATTCCCTACATAGAACCAGTCGGCGGCTTCTGCGCCTTTTTCTGGGGGGTCAGTGATGCGCCAGTAGATACCGCTATCTTGACCAATACAGTATTGCCCATCAGGATGACGCTTTTGCAATATCGGTTTAATCGAGTCCGTTAATAGAATGCTTTGGGGATGTTCCTGAAAGTTTTTGCCTCCGGCACGCTCCGCGAACACAAAAGTACCATCAGACTCAGGGAGCTGCGTATGGTCTGGGAAAGGGGTAAGGTCTGTGGATGAGTTAATTGCAGAGGTCATAATGCTACCTTTGCATGGGTAAGGGTTATTTTTTAGTTTAGCAGTGGAAAGGGAGGTGGGGCGATCGCAATATTTCTATCAAGTTCTATACTTCACTGTAGGAAGATGGCGACCAACATAGCCAATAATCAGTATTCCCGGTTGTTCTGCTAAAAAATGGATTCGCCAGTTGCAGAACCTCAATTTAACGTGTCGTTCAAATAAGCGATCTTTACCATCAGGACAACGAAAAGTTCTTTCTTTAAAATATTTATCAAGTGTTGGTTTACTTTCTCCCGATTCTTCAATAGGATACCCGTCGAGATTGAAATAGCCATTATTCCAGTTTTTACAGCATTTGTGAAGCTCAAATAATATGTTCACAACAGACTGTAATTCCAACTGTCCAGTACGGATATCTTCTAATTGCCTTCTAACAGCATCGCAGAATTCTAGGTTAGGAAATAATTCCTGTCTACGATTCCAAACTTCTAACCCATCGCTAACATTTTGATAAATGCGCTCTTGGTGTTGTTGAATCAGACTAGCGTGTTCTTGTACATGGCTGCTACGGCTAGCATGGATAATTTCTACAATTTCGCTGATTATCTCTCCATCCTCATCCAAGCATCGAAATTCAAGTTTTACACGGTTACAATCCCAGGATTCTTGAGAAAGTAAGCTAATTGCAATCGTATTAAGTAGATAAGCAATACCAAGCCCAATAGCCATTTCTCCTTGATGAAGAAATTCAGACAAGCTAACATTATTATCAATCTCTTGGATTTCGGAATTTGCTATATTAGTTGAGAAAGGTGCTTTAGTTGCAAGAGTTTTGATAAAAAGTCGTTCAACTTGATCCGCGTCATTAAGCCAGTGACGAAGAGGATAGTTAGGTGCAAGTATTATTGTATGGAAATCTTCTTTAGTGCGGAGGCTTACCTTTACCCCTTGAGCTTTGACTGCCTTTATGGTCTTAATTAGCTCAGACATTCTTTGCTGTGCTACTTGTTCATTCGGAGCAGGATTTTGCAGAGATAACTCATTTAATATTAAGTCAAAATCCACCTTTTACTCTCCCGCAGGCTCAAGTAAAACATCTAAACTTTTTTCCCACTCATCAAAGAATCCATCAGGCCATCGATCAATTCTGCCATTCCGATCAATATGTGGAGATACTACTTCAGTAACAGTTTGCCCTTCTTTTTCTTGTCGCTGAAAATAATGTAACTGAACATCGTATGGCTTAATTTTTCCTCCATGAACAGCAAGACGAATACCATTTAAAACATGATCACTATGAGTTTCTATTACTATTTGAATTCCACAACTAGCTGCAAGCGATAATAATTCACCCATCTTGACTTGTCCTTTAGGATGTAGATGTGCCTCTGGATTTTCAATTATAATTAGTGTACCCGGAGAAGATGATAAAACTGCTACTATAATCGGTAATGTGTAACTAATTCCAAATCCGACATTAGTAGTACGATAGGGGTTACTATCCCCATAAAAATATTGCAAACTCATCAAACCTATATCTGAATTTGAGTTGATTTTAATCCTTGTACCAGGACTAACTTCTCTCATCCATCCTTCAACCTGGTTGCTAAGAGTGTTAGATTTTGCCATCGGATGTCTTAGTTTGCTTTGAAGAACATCTTTATCTTGATTAATCGCTAAAAAATGTGCAGTATATTCACCTTTGCTACCTAACTGTCCTAGCCGTCGTGCTTGATAATCTGACATATCATAAGATGTTCGTGGCCCAAGACGTTCAGCCTGTAAATAGTGAAATCTTTTATTGAAAAGACTTGAACTATAGACATTATCAATCGGTAATTTTAAATCTAAATTATTTAAAACATCTGCACCTGTCTTAATTGGATCATAGCTAAAACGCCAAATCCCTTTTTTTCCCTCATTCCAAATAATTTCAAAACCAAGGTAATCCTCTTTGGCTCTTTCACAAAATGCATCTTGAGCAGTACCAATGCGTACTAATTCACCATTCAATGCTAAACCGACATTTGGCAATAATTCTTGTTGATAAGATTGACGCAGCAAAAGTAGCGATTGTAATACAGAAGATTTTCCTGTACTATTTAGACCAGAAAGTAAAGTTAGTGGTTTAAATTCTAATAACTGATTTTCAAATGCTTTGTAATTGGTCAATTTAAGATAATTAATCATAATAATACTTCTTGGATAATTTTCTGAACTGTTTCAAATCTATGCTCTATTTTGTTTACTGCTTGAGAAATTGATACTAGAAACTCTGTATCGTTATCTACATATTTAACAAAAGTATTTATTAGTTCTTTTTTCTTTTCCTTTAATATTTCAATCTTGGGAATGTCGAGCATTGCAAGATTTACAGACCAAACTTCAAACAATGATTTATTTAGGGGAAATTTTCTTTTATTTTTCTTAGAAATTTTGCGAAAAGCATTATCATTAAAAATATCAAATGCTGCAATCATCGCTTTTTTAAAAATGGCTTCTAATCTTTGTATTTCCTGTGGAGAAAGATTATTTATTTTCGACAAAGCTTTACTTAAAAAAGAATCTCTGGTTTCATCTTGATACTCTTTATAAGAAATTAAATAAAAGGCAAGAAATCCTAGTACAAACTCTCTATCATCCATTCTCTTTTTTTTATCTTGGCTAAGATTGACAACATGTTTAAACTCTGGTAAAGAAGCTAGATTAGCCAAAATTTTTGTAGCTTGTCCAGGATTCAAAGCATGTCGCAGTTCTTGATTTGAAAGACGTACACCTCCTGTATTGATACGTTTGAAGATATTATATTTAACTTCTAAAGGTGTACCTTTTTCAATTAAATATACTGTCACTTGAGTTTCTAAGATACGACGTTGATATCTTCGTTCTAATTCGTCATAAGTTCTATTGTTAAGCTCTTTCAGGTATTCTAATCCAACTAATTTAAGACTTTTATCAATAACAAAATGCTTGAGAGCAGACAATCTTTGTAGCCCGTCTACAACTACCCATTTATCTTCATTTGTAGCATCAATATAAAAAGCAGGCAATGGGATTCTAATCAGAATAGATTCAATTAATTTACTTTTTGCTTCCAGAGTCCATATATTTGCTTGTCGTTGAAATTCAGGTGCTAAATCAAGCGCTTCTTCGTCAATTCTTCTGAGTAATTGCTCAATAGTTGGCTCTCTTGTAGCAATATTAATTTTTTCTGGATCGTATTGAAAAGTTACTTTTTCATATTGTTCTTCATCATTATCTTCTTCATCTATGGTTTCTTCATTAGCTAATTCTGCATTGTAATTATTTAAATTTACCACGGTGCTTACTCCTTATTATTAACATCGGTTCTGCTGATGCTTCCTGCTACTACATCAGCAAATAGGTTTATTTAACTAGCGTACTTCAATCCTACTATCTTCCAAAATGACAGAGACGCGAAATTTCGCGCCTCTATGTACCTAGTCTATTACTTGTTTACCTTCTTTAAGCAAATCGAAAATTGGTGCGATCGCACCCTTAAACCAAATACTTAAAACTCTGGTTCAACGCCGAGCGATCGCTAAATCGATAATCTCAAAGTACACGCAGTAAGCTGGGAATACTTTCGATCGCTGACAAATTCTGAATGTCTGCCAAAGCTTGCCTAAAATTACCTTCCCGCACATCATGGGTAACAACCACAATCTCTGCTAGTTCCCCGTGAAAGCCAGTTTGGACAATTGACTCTAAGCTAACGCCATAGTTACCAAAGCAAGTACCCAATTTACCGATAACTCCAGGTTGGTCATTAGTGAGGAAACGCGCGTAAAACCGAGTTATCAATTCTGCCATTGGCGCAATTTGGCAATATTCCTGATGTCCACAAGCTAATAATGGATTTGCAACTGCTGTATTGGTTTTGAGGACAGCAACTAGATTTAAAATATCTGATGTCACAGCACTAGCAGTTGCACCAGCACCAGCACCGGGGCCAAAAAACATTACTTGCCCAATTGGTTCTCCTTCGACAAGAATGGCATTGTAAACGCCGTTGATGCTAGCCAAAGGGTGGGCTTGAGGCACTAATGTGGGATGAACTCTCACAGAGAGAGGAGATGAGGGAGTATCACGTTTAGCGATCGCTAACAATTTAATCACAAATCCCAATTTTTCGGCGTAGGCAATATCTGTTTTGCTAACTTGCCGAATCCCCTCGGTATAAACATCTTGTAGGTTGATGCGTCCACCAAAGCCTAATGATGCAAGGATAGCAATTTTATCTGCTGCGTCTAAGCCATCAACATCAGCTGTAGGGTCAGCCTCAGCATAACCCAAGCGCTGGGCATCAGCTAAGACATCATTAAAGTTGCTGCCTTCTGTTTGCATCCGCGTTAGGATGTAGTTAGTTGTACCGTTTACAATGCCAGTTACAGTATGAATACGGTTAACACTTAACGACTGCTTTAGGGGTTGAATCACCGGAATGCCACCACCCACAGCAGCTTCTAGCATGACGTATACGCCAGCTTGATTGGCAGTTGTGAAAATTTCCGCCCCAAAGCGAGCGATCGCTGCTTTGTTGGCGGTGACTACGTGTTTACCATTACTTAAGGCTTTGAGGATTAGCGATCGCGCCGGCTCCAGTCCGCCCATCACCTCGACAACTATATCTACCGCCGGATCGTTGACAATGGATTCTAAATCTGTAGTTAAGACTTCCGTAGACAATTCTACTGCACGGGGTTTATCGAGCGATCGCACTCCCACCCGATAGATTTCTATCTCTTGCAACAATGGGTGACGTCCAGCGCTATCTTGCAACAACTGCACTGTTCCCGTTCCCACGGTGCCTAATCCCAGTATTCCTAGTTTCACACCCATTTTGCACCCAATTTCACCAATAACAATTGTAGGTAGAGCGTTTGCCCTACCTACTGATTATCCTGCTTCCTTTGTCATTTGTCCTTCGCCCTTCGTCCTTTGTCTAAAACTAATACTTCTCTACGAGAGGCTGCGCCAACGACTTCTCTACGAGACGCTACGCGTAGCTTGCTTCCCCGCAGGGGTACGCTCAGTACAAGTGACTAATGACCAATGACTAATGACTAATTTAGTATGTTTCTACGTGCCAGCGACCGGCTTTCTTGATTTCCTTCTGGTAAACACTCCAGGTTACGCCTTCCTTAGCAGCAGCAGCAGTTAAGGCTGCATCAATACCTTCTTCCATACCGCGCAAACCGCAGATGTAGGTGTGGGTTTTTTCATTTTTAATCAACTGCCACAATTCATCAGCGTGTTCTGCTACGCGGTCTTGAATATACATTCTACCGCCTTGGGGATTTTTCTGTTCGCGGCTGATAGCAGCAGTGAGGCGGAAGTTATCAGGATATTTTTGTTGAATTTCTTCCAGTTCTTCCTTATATAAAAGGTTTGGAGTTGTTGGTACGCCAAATATTAGCCAAGAGAATCCTTTAAATTCGTATTCTGGGTTAGCTCCTCTTTCTGCATCTTTAAACTGACGCCACAGATAAGCCCGCATCGGCGCAATACCTGTTCCGGTTGCCATCATGATGACATTAGCATCAGGGTCATTGGGTAACAGCATTTCCTTACCCACAGGCCCGGTAATTTTTACCTCTTCCCCTGGCTTGAGGAAACACAGATGTGTAGAGCAAACCCCGTAGACTGTTTCGCTAGTTTCTGGGTGCTTGAATTCCAATTGGCGGACGCACAGTGATACCGTTTTATCATCTACATCATCGCCATGACGAGTTGAGGCGATGGAATATAGTCTAAGTTTTTCCGGCTTGCCGTTCTTGTCCAATCCTGGCGGAATAATCCCAATACTTTGACCTTCTATATACTTCAAATCACTGCCAGATAGGTCAAATTTAAGGTGTTGAACAATACCAATACCGCTTTCTTTGACTAGCGGTTCATTAGATATTACCTTGCCAATAAACGGAGCATTGGGACGGTAAGTGTTAACAGGAACGTCACCGTGGTCTTTTTTGGCTTTCGCTTGAGTCATGGTGTTGCCTTTCTTGTCCTTGTTCTCTTCAGCACTATGAGCATTTACAGGTGTGGCTTTACCATTCCCTTCACTGTTAGCAGTTTCCCCAGATGTAGCTAACTCGCTGACAACGCTTGTAGCATTCCCAAATGAGGCTTTACCAATAACTGGCTGTAGCGCAGTTACAGGTTGGATGCTAACAATTGTGCCGCCTAGACGAGTGATACGTCGCATTTCTTGATTCATGCGGTTGTAAGGCACTCTGATGAACACACTGCCACTTTTCCGAATTGGGTAGTTAGTTTGATCAGTTTCTTCGCTCTGACGCAAACCCACCACTTCATAAAGGAAGATGCGGCTACCTAATTCTATGTTGGCAGCACCCTCAACAGCACCTTGATTGTACATTCGTTCTACCACTCCGATAATTTACTTAACCGTTTTTCAAAAAAAAACTATTCCCATCCCATGCCAGCTTTAGTTTACCGGATTTTCGTTTCACAAAACTAGCAATGATGGAAAAACGGCATCATTAAATTAATGCCTAGCTAAGTACACTCACCGAAGACATGCAGGCATAGCAAAAAACACACCTGTTCACCTTCTAAGGTAAAGGATAAGTCTTGTGGAGAATGTTAATAATGAGTCAATTTAATCTTTTTTTCGTTAACTACCACCCCCATCAGGGAGATAGTTTTTTACCTTACTTCTCCAAATCTACTATCTCGGAATATTGTTAGCTATATTCATGACCTGTCTATGGATAATTACACGACTCTGACAACTCCAGCTACAAACATAACGACATAGAGAACCGTGATTTCAGCAACTGGAATTAGTTTCACTTGATGTGAAAATTCTGTCAACCCCTATCAGTACTTTGCCATAACGTCAACGCTTCTATATGAGCATATCTGTAAATTTAAAGCCAATAATTTTATTAATGCAAGTTCTTTGCTCATTCGTTGGATAGATTTTTGCTTTGAATATATTAAGTATTGTCGAGCAGGAATTACAATTTAGGAACATCAAAGAATTCGCGGCAATAATAAATTATACCTTATAGTCTTGTTTATAGTCACAAGTGGCAGACTGATAAAGGCGCAACGCTGATGGGCGGTGCTGATCCCCATTTTTAAATTAACAACTAAATCAACAAAAAAATGATTCATGAACTACCCTAATTCTTCTTGACAGCAATCTTGTATGGGATACCCCCTTCTGTTAAAATCAAATATACCACTAGGATTAAATACTTACCGGCACCAAAATTCAGGCTAGTCCGACGAGTAGCAACTTACATTACTTTTGTTGCCTACTTGCTTGGTGTCTTATAGATGTGCTAGGTAGCAAGAACGCAGGATAAACCAATGGGGTAAACTCCTGGCTTCAGAATCTGCTGTGTGAAAAAATATTGAGACAATTTTAGTATTTTAGAGGAGATTTATGACAAATAAGCCGGAACGCGTGGTACTGATTGGAGTAGCGGGAGACTCTGGGTGCGGGAAATCAACGTTTTTGCGTCGTTTGATAGATTTGTTTGGTGAAGATTTAATGACAGTCATTTGCTTGGATGACTATCATTCTCTAGATCGCAAACAGCGTAAAGAAACGGGGATAACGGCATTAGACCCCAGAGCAAACAATTTTGACTTGATGTATGAGCAAATTAAAGCGCTCAAAAGTGGTCAATCGATCGATAAGCCGATTTACAACCACGAAACCGGCTTGATTGATCCGCCAGAGCGGATAGAGCCGAATCATATTATAGTTGTTGAAGGGCTGCATCCTTTATATGATGAGCGGGTGCGATCGCTAATCGACTTCAGTGTTTATTTTGACATTAGCGATGAAGTCAAAATTGCCTGGAAAATCCAGCGAGATATGGCTGAACGCGGTCATCGCTACGAAGATGTGTTAGCGCAAATTAATTCCCGCAAACCTGACTTTGATAAGTTTATCGAACCACAAAGAGAATTTGCTGATGTGGTTCTCCAAGTATTACCCACAAACTTGATCAAAAACGACACGGAGCGCAGAGTCCTGCGGGTACGTATGCTCCAGCGCGAAGGTAAGGAAGGCTTTGATCCAACCTACCTATTTGATGAAGGCTCAACAATTAATTGGACTCCTTGTGGACGCAAGCTGACCTGTTCCTACCCTGGTATGCAACTGTACTACGGTTCAGATGTTTACTACGGCCGCTATGTCTCAGTACTAGAGGTCGATGGTCAATTTGACAACTTGGAAGAAGTAATTTATATCGAAACCCATCTCAGCAATACATCCACTAAATATCAGGGTGAATTGACTCACTTATTACTCCAGCACCGCGAGTATCCAGGTTCCAATAATGGTACCGGTTTCTTCCAAGTGCTTACAGGTTTGAAAATGCGTGCTGCTTATGAACGGCTGACAGCTACGGAAGCAAAGTTAGCAGTTCAAGTTTAAAGCAGCAGTGTTTGTGTCAAAGTTTGTGGGGACGCTTCTGGGTGTCCCCTTTTTTTTGTGTTATTAAATACTTTTAACCATAAAATAATTAGCATAAATTGATCTTGTTTACAGATACTTACCTGATAACTAGTGGTTTTTATCGATATTAAGAAGATATTAACGACTGAAGTATAAATATTGTTATGATTTCATAAATTAATGTGAGTTCGGCGGCTTATGTGGTGTTCACCTAACGAGCCGAATCAAAAGACCTCTAAGAGGTTTTACTATGCAAAACCGTGTCTCTCCGAGTCAGAGAGGGACAGACTTGAACTTTAGTTCAAGTTAGGGAGAGATTCATCTAACTCACGTTAAATTAGATAGTTGAACTAAATACTACATTTAGTTCAGCCAAAAAACTCAAGTCAGGAGGAATTTCCTTTGTCTCGTCGATATCTATTTACCTCCGAGTCAGTCACGGAAGGTCATCCAGATAAAATCTGCGATCAGATTTCTGATACCATTCTGGATGCCCTACTGACACAAGACCCCAGCAGCCGTGTCGCTGCTGAAGTAGTAGTTAATACTGGTTTGGTGCTAATCACTGGTGAAATAAGCACCAAAGCCAATGTAAATTTCGTCAATATTGCCCGTCAGAAAATTGCCGAAATTGGCTATACCAATGCCGATAATGGTTTTTCTGCTAACAGCACCAGCGTTCTGCTGGCTTTAGACGAACAATCACCCGATATTGCCCAAGGCGTTAACACCGCTCAAGAAACCCGCCAGCAAGATAGTGATGAGCTATTCGATAAAATTGGTGCGGGCGACCAAGGTATAATGTTCGGTTTTGCCAGTAACGAAACACCAGAACTGATGCCCTTACCCATCAGTCTCGCCCACCGCATTGCTCGCCGATTGGCAGCAGTTCGCAAAACAGGTGAATTGTCATACCTGCGTCCTGACGGTAAAACCCAAGTAACTGTGGCCTACGAAGATGGACGACCAGTAGGTATTGATACTATCCTGATTTCCACCCAGCATACAGCCAGTATTGGGGAAATCACAGATGAGGCGGCGGTACAAGCCAAAATTAAACAAGACCTCTGGTCAGCAGTGGTCGAACCTGTTTTTGGCGACATTGAAATTAAGCCTAATCAGGAAACACGTTTTTTAGTCAACCCTACTGGCAAATTTGTCGTTGGTGGCCCTCAGGGAGACTCTGGTCTGACAGGACGGAAAATAATTGTTGACACCTATGGTGGTTATTCACGGCATGGTGGCGGCGCTTTTTCTGGTAAAGACCCCACCAAGGTAGACCGCTCTGCTGCTTATGCTGCTCGTTATGTGGCGAAAAATATTGTCGCTGCTGGGTTGGCAGAAAAAGTTGAAATTCAGCTATCCTATGCTATTGGCGTAGCGCGACCAACAAGCATTCTGGTTGATACCTTTGGCACCGGTAAAGTGGATGAAGAAACCTTACTGGAATTAATCAACCAGCACTTTGAACTCCGTCCGGCGGGGATTATTCATGCCTTCAACTTACGTAACTTACCAAGTGAACGAGGCGGACGTTTTTATCAGGACGTCGCGGCTTACGGTCATTTTGGGCGGGCTGATTTAGACTTACCTTGGGAACATACCGATAAAGCCGAATTGTTGAAGCAAGCAGCAAATAAGTTTCTTTCGGCAGTAGTTGCTCAGGCACTAACTTAGACTTATACGCTACTGCAAAAACTTAGTTTATATATCTGAGGGTATTGGCAACTTCACAAATTGTTTATACCCTCATTTATGTGACATACTCCACACACTCCCCTTTCAGGGTGAATGTGGGCTTCTCAACGACTCTTCTATGAAGACATTAATTGAGCTTTGAGGGCGTGCGTCCCACGCGCCTTTATGTTTATAGAGGCATTCAGATCCCTGCACAAACTGATATTACAATTAGGGCAACTGTGCATTCTTTGCGATAAAGGCTTTTTGACCTTGTTACCACAACTAGAACATTCTTGACTAGTACCGTTTGGGTTTACAGCAATTACTTTTAAACCAGCATTTTCGGCTTTGTTTGAAAGTATGGTTACGAAGTGCCCCCATCCAGCATCATTGACACTTTTAGCCAGCCTTGTTTTAGCGAGTCCTTTAATATTCAACTTTTCAACAGCTACAACATCATACTTATCAAGCAATGCTTTAGCTGTTTTAAAGTGGAAATCTCTACGAGTATCAGCAACTTTTTTATGCTTGATTCCCAATTGCTTAATCGCTTTTTTACGACGGTTAGAACCAATATGCCGACGAGAAACTTTACGCTGTGCTGATTTTAATTTACGTTCAGCTTTCCGCAAATGTTTTGGTGCTGCAATTCGGGTATTGTCAGAAGCAACATAAAAATCTATCAAGCCTACATCAATGCCAACAATATTATCAGCGTTAAAATCTGGTTTAACTGTTGGTACTGTTTTGTCATCAAGGCTTAAGGTGACGTAATATCCATCGGCTTTTTTTGTGACCGATACAGTTTTTATATCAAACCCGTCAGGCATTTGACGATGAACAATAACTTTAACGCCACCTATTTTTGACAGTGTAATTATACCGTTAGCAAAATGGTATTGATTGAACTGAGGAAAGGTAAATGTTTTATATTGTCCCTTTCCTTTGAATCTCGGTCTACCTGATTTTTTGCCATTAGCATCTCCTTTCAACCATCTCTCAAAAGTTATCTCAACCTTTTTAGGGACTTCTTGCAGCACTTGAGAGTGGATCTCTTTGTACCAGGGTCTATCTATTTTTAGCTGAGTTAGTGATGCTTTCTGTCTGTAGTAGTTAGGTTTGTCCTTTAGTTCTGGTAGATGGCAAATGAGAGGGCATCTATCAATTAGAGAACGATTCATCTCATACCAATCGAACCGTTGAGCAAGTAGGTAATTATATTGATAACGCAACATTTCAAGTGTCTTATCAATTTTTTTCGCTTGTTCTTTGTTTGGCTTGATTTTGTACTGGTATGAAGTTCTCATTTTAATTAGGACTTACGCATTGACAGAAAAGACCAAATATGAATGTTTTAAAAAACCACATCTGTCGTAAGGGCACAGCATTGCTGTGCCCCTACAGCGCGGGTCTATTTATCATCAAAAAATGATTAATAAAACCCTGAGACGACGTAATTACGTTGATGCACAACATAATTTTTTTGTACAGTGCGTAAGTCCTATTAATATAAGATTGTTTTTCGACCTCTGATAATGATAGCATAAATGCAAAGACGTTGTATAGGCATTTATGAAAAATAAAGCATTAAATCTGAGAATATCGGAACGCAGGTTAAACAAGCTACGTTTATACTCTGTCCAAAAAGATACAACTATGACCCATATTATTGAAGATTTTATTGATTCATTAAAACTCGAAAATGGCGATTCCTTATCGACCCCTTGCCCTCTCAATTCTACGAATTGAATTGGTTAGTGGTCAATTCGTCAGACGCCGGAGTACCGGCTACCGCTTCTCTACGAGACGCTACGCGAACGCTATCACCCAAAAATTCATCCCACGCTCCCCTGAGTACAGGGTGAGTCGTGGGGCTTCTTTTCGTTTAAGCTAAAAAATAAATATATGATTTGGACTTTGCAATACTTGAATTGAATTGTTTTTTTTGGGAATCTTAACCCTATCTGGGATGTTAATCTGTCGCGCAGAGATTGGCGACAACTATTTTGAGAGGAAATTATGCAAGAGTCGGTGATTTATCAAGATATCCTTCAAAAAGGAAGACACCAGGAAGTGCTAGCACTGATAAAATGCGAACAATTGCAGAAATTAACGAGAAAATCAGCCGCCAACGTGCGGTAGTGTTGACAACTGAAGAATTAAAAGCACGAGTTGTAGAAATCGGTGTTACTAAAGCTGCTAAAGAAGTTGATGTAATCACCACTGGCACGTTTGAGCCGATGGAATCAAGTGGTGCAATTATCAATCTCGGACACACTGACCCGCCGATAAAAATTCGCCGATGCTGGTTAGATGGCGTACCAGCATACTCTGGTTTTGGGGCAGTAGATTTATATTTGGGTGCGAGTTCTGCTGTGGAGACGACGGACGGGGAAGAAGTTAGAGAACGTGGCGGGGGTCATGTAATTGAAGATTTGATCGCTGGTAAACCCATACACGTAAAAGCGCAAGGACAAGTAACAGATTGTTATCCCAGAGCAACTTTTGAAACTACAATTACCAGTGAAACGATTAATCAGTTCTATTTATTCAATCCGCGCAATCTTTATCAAAATTTTATTGTTGGGGTAAATGGTGGCGATCGCCCCCTCTTCACCTATCTCGGCCCTTTACAACCGCGTTTAGGGAATGCTGTTTACTCTAACGCCGGTGCTATTTCTCCCTTACTTAACGATCCTGATTTGCAGCTCGTTGGTATAGGGACTCGAATTTTTTTAGGCGGTGGTATTGGCTATGTCGCCTGGGAAGGCACTCAGCACTTCCCCTTACAAAAGCGTTTAGCTAATCGTACACCGATAGGGCCTTCCGCCACTTTAGCTTTAATTGGTGATGCCAAGCAAATGGATGCTCACTGGGTACGGGGATGTTACTTCAAAAGTTATGGCCCCTCATTGATGTTAGGTGTTGGTGTACCACTCCCTGTATTAAATGAACAAGTAGTTGAACACTGTGCCGTCCAAGATCAAGACTTAGTAGCCCCAATAGTGGATTTTTCTATTCCCCGGCGCGTCCGTCCCACCTTTGGTTTGGTAAGTTACGCCCAACTTAAATCCGGGCGGATCACCATTGAGGGCAAAGCTGTACGCTCTGCCCCCTTAGCGAGTTTGTTTTTTTCTAGGCAAGTCGCCCTAGAGTTGAAAAAGTGGATCGAAGCGGGTACGTTTACCCTTACAGAACCAGTTTCCCCAATTCCGATGGAGCGATCTTTTCTACCCCAAGACCGTCGGACGGATTTTTAAGGGGATGAGGGGGATGAGGAGGAGCTTACTTCCCCTGCTCCCTCATCTCCCCCTGCTTCCCATACCCTACTCTTGAGCCGGCTTCGGTCGCTTTATGGGCTTAGGAGCGGGTGTTTTGGGTATAGGTTTTGACACCACAGAGGTGTCGCCGCCTGCATCTGTTTTTTTGATAGGACGTGGGGTTTCGCCACTGCGCCTGGGGGGGAATGGTTTTCTACCACCAGCACCACCGCCACTGCCAGCCCGAGGGCCACCTTTGAATGGTGGTTTGCGTTTTTTGGGCAAGTCAGCGATCGCCTCAGCTTTTTCTACAATCAAAACGTCAGCTTCTCGCTTGGCTTGGAAGTCCCAGAACTTTCCTACTGCTTTGGTGGTCAACACACCCCTCAATTTCAACTTGAAATACTTGGGTTTGTCAGTTGGTTTGCGTGCAGCCTGCCTAATTTTGACAACCAAACTTTTAGCATCAAAAGATTGGTATACTACCTCACCACGAACAGAAAAACCACCATCTGCTACTTCTGATGAGGGAATTACAGGAATTGTGCTTAATTCAGAGTTTTCGGATAAGCCATCATCGGGTGTCTGTAACTCTTGCAAATCCAAGTCTGGCTCGTCTTCATCTGTTGAGTTTTTAGCCAAATTTTCTGGCTCCCAAACTCCGACGATTTGGATGTGCAAGGTATCATTCTCTTGCCTTGTCCGTGGATATACTACCCACAAGTGTTCTTTTTCTAAGTCTAGGTGATTCTTGACTAAGCTCATAATCCGGCCTAGGAGGACGGCATTGAGTTCTACACCATCTGTGGTCAGCAGCGTACCTTGAGTAAATTGTTCACTGCTAGCATGATAGCGACCCCTGACTAACCCGATCGCTCGATATTGCATCGGCTCACTGGGAGGCGGAATCGGTTGCTGTCGATTTACTAAGTTCCCATTTGAGTCAGTCTCGATGGGGTTAGGCGGATTTTCAGGTTTAGAGGACTTGGCTGCTATGTGAACATTAGCGGCTGCCTCTATGTTAGTTGGGCCCTGGTTAGAGGCAGAAGAATTGGAAGATTCAGGCAACGGCATCAGGTCGGAATTCATAAAAACTCCTTGCGGCGGAGACACATCCCATTGTGGGATTTTACAAAGGCATCTGGAAAGAGCATTTGTGCGACTAATGAAAGTATATTGGCTTTTAACAAAGTCACACTAGGGTACTCTATAACAATACTAAAGGCGCTAAATTGAGTGTATAAACACTAAACGTGTAATTTAGCGCCTTTACACTAGTTTCGGAAGCATATCATAGCTACAATTCTGATGGCTCCTCCTAAAGTCATCACTTACTTTAGCAGTGTAAATAGTTAATTGTTATAAAATTCACAGGCAATTGGCGGTATTCCGCAAAGTTTTGGAAATTTTTAACTTTACGATTTGTGTAAATGATAATGTCATTAAAATTTAGGAGAAAGACAAAACTGTGTCTCAACCGCGCAATCGTTGGATGGTTCAAGTCGTCTTGGCGCTGGCAATTCTCGCTTTTGTGGGTGTTTCGGTGATTCCCATAATTGGAGCATTTAATAATACGCCACCCTCAAACCAGAATAGCGCTAGCACCAGAGGCACTTTGCCCTCCTCTGACCAAAAATCAAAACTGGAAGACGAAGTACGGGGTTATGAACTGGTTTTGCAAAGAGAACCAGAAAATCAGACTGCGCTCAAGGGCTTATTGCAGGCGCGGCTACAATTACTGAGTCAAAAAGAAAAAAGTGAGGTTAAACCAGCTGATATCCAAGTTGTCATTGAACCTTTAGAAAAGTTAGCCAAGCTGAATCCTGAACAGTCAGAATATTCAGTGCTACTGGCTCAAGCCAAACAACAAATTGGCGATCGCGAAGGAGCCGCTCAAGCTTATCGCTCGATTTTGTCTACCAAACCAGGCGATTTGAAGGCTTTGCAAGGAATGGTGGATCTGTTAATGAGTCAGCAACGCCCGGAAGCAGCCATTGGTTTGCTGCAAGAAACCCTCTCTAACGCTACCCAAGCAAATACAATTCAGCCTGGAAGTGTAGATACAGTAGCCGTGCAGGTGCTGTTAGGTTCTGTTTATGCTTCCCAGAAACGGTACGCTCAAGCTAGCTCTGTATATGATCAGGCAATTAAAAAAGACCCCAAGGATTTCCGCCCCGTTATGGCAAAAGCTATGCTCCTGAAACAACAGGGCAAAGACGCAGATGCAAAACTTTTGTTTGATAGCGCCGCAGCTTTAGCACCTGCTCAGTACAAAGACGTAATTAAGAAGGCAGCAACGGCTTCCCCCATCCCTAATCCTGCTGCATCTCCCGCGCCTTCATTGGAAAGTACGCCTAAGTAATGGGCATTGGGCAATTCAATTTTGGATTTTGGATTTGAGATTTTGGATTAAATTTCAATCTAAAATCCAAAATCTAAAATCTAAAATTCTTACTCCCCTCACGCTCCTTCAATGGCAGCAACGACACCAAAGACTAAAAACAGGCATCCGCCAATCAAGGTGAGTTGACGCTCAGAAATGCGTCCGGCAATCATTTTGCCGCCGATAACTGCGATCGCAGCACATAAGGCATGTCCTAAAATTGCACCTATTGTAACTCCAATGGGATTATTACCTGCCGCTAGGGCAATGGTGGCAATTTGGGTGCGATCGCCCCACTCTGCCATAAATGTCAACACAAAGGCTTCTATGACAATTGCCAAGGAAGTCTTTTGCTTTGGTAACTCCAAATCTGCTTTTTTCACCGCAGCTTCGGCTTCTTCTACAACTTCTGGATCAGAACCAGCTGAAGACATCTTACTAGCGTCGTATAACAACTTGATACCAAAGGTAACAAATAAGCCTATTTCGGCGTAATGAATATAAGCTTTTGGCAAGAAAGATACCACTTGTCCAAATAGCACCGAAAGGATTGTCATCGCGGCTAAAGCGGCTGTCACACCGATAAATACCAGTCGCCGCGGGTGGTGCATTGCCAAAATCACAGCAATAAAAAATGTTTTATCGCCTAGTTCTGAAACTGTGATTAATAATAAACCTGCGGTAAAAGCTGTTAACACTCTCTCAAGCTCCTGAAGAATCCTTTACCGATGTGAAGCTTGATGAGAACCAAAAGACCTCACCAAGTTTACACTTTTCGGTGTGAACTTAGTGAAGGTCTCGCTTTCAAATATTGATTATTCGCCATCTGAACCAGGGCTTTATCGCCCAGTATGTTGATTCAGATGTACTGGCTTTCATTTTTTGCCAGCAGCTACTCCCCTTCAATGTGTCTCTAATTTTACATCTATTACAGGTATAAGTCAAGAGTAGAGAATAGAGAGGTGTAACTGTAGAGAGAACGAAGCGGCACATACAGCTTGATTCAGTGCTTACTGATGAGGTAAAAACTCATCATCTGTGACTTCTGGTAGTTGGTATGGACACACCAGAGGAAAGGATTCCACTGACAAACCAGTTTCAGCTTTTGCTTGCTTAACCGCTTGTGCATAACACTCCGCAAAAATGTTATCAAGATAGGATTTGAGACTAGGCGAATCATCTAGAGCTTCTTTGACACGTCTACGATGTTCAATGATGCTTCCTTGCCAACTACCACTTCTCTTATCGGGTTGAAATTGCCATTTGAGCAAATGCACCAGAATTACAATCAGATTACTCTTGAGACTCCGACGCTCACTCCTTCCCATGTCGGCAATTTCTTCGATCAGAATCTCCCAATCCACGTTCGCGTAGTCGTGACTTTGCAATTTTTCTACAGTCGTTTCTATCCATTGCAAGTAATCCGTGTCATATAGCGTTTGGGAATGCGCCTTTAGGGAAGACATGGCAGTTTCCATCGGAAATGGTTAGATAATTTCTCGCATATCTTTACGATTAACATCGGTGCGTTAACAGAGTGTAACGCACCTTACCGATTCTAAGAAGTGGGAGGTATTAATTTTCCATCAATACCAGGTGGTTTAGGTGGTTTCCCCAAACCTTGTCCACCACTGCGTTTTACCTTTGCCATCACTCACCTTTAGAGGTCATTTATCAAGTTAAAATCAAATTATTGCATCCTGTTTGGTCATGCAAGTCCAACCAACTTTGCGCTTAGTTCCCACATGCGATCGCCTTTTTCGTCATCGCGGGCTTGAGGAGAGACTTTTTGAACAAAGGACTTGCCATCTTTCTTCTGGCGATTTCCCCAACTCCAATAAGCACCAGATTGATTGTACTCAGGATCGGCAACCACCGCAGCAACCCGTTCTCCTGCCAACTCCTGAGACACATATCCCCCAGTGATGTACTTCTGGAATAAAGGAAAGATTTTCTGAAATAGGGGATAGTGGTTTCTAAATAGCGGCGTTTCTGCAACACATCCCGGATAGAGAGAGCTGAAGGCGATACCGGTTGACTCGTGATAGCGTTCATGCAGTTCCCGCATAGTTAGTACGTTGCAAACCTTGCTGTCTTTATAAGCTTTGACGGGTTCAAATTTCTTGCCATCAATCATCGAGATTGGCTCTTTAAATCCTTCTGCAAAGCCTTGGAAATCGCCCAAGTCAGGACGCGGTGGAATCTTCCCGCCCAGTTCATCTGGATTGTGGGTGACAGTTCCTAAAATGACGAGCCTTGGATCTGAAGATGACTTCTTCAGATCCTCAAGCATTAGGTTGCACAAAAGGAAGTGTCCGAGGTGATTTGTAGCAACACTTAACTCAAATCCTTCTGGGCTTCGCAGTGGTTCCTTTATTAAGGGCATATAAATTGCAGCATTACATACCAAAGCGTCTAGGGAGTTTCCGCTTGCTCGGAAGTTCTTGACAAATTGTCGAACGCTTTCCATTGAGCCAAGGTCGATATGCATGATAGTATAGCTTCCCTGGTGAGCGATTCCCACAGATTGGGCTGCAAGTTGAGCCTTCGCTATATCCCTACAGGCCATCACTACATACCATCCTCTTTCAGCAAGAGCCTTGGCAGCGTACAAACCGACTCCTGAAGATGCACCTGTGATTATAACCGTTGGCTTATGATGTTGTTCCATTCTGTTTAGCCTCCATTACCTGTCTCTAGGATCTCACACCAGTGAGCCATCATTGTCACCAGCTTTTTCAATGCTGGATTTGCCTCATGAGATACTTCAACACATCATGGAAGCAAGTGGAACCCGTCAAGCTGACTTGGTAGGCGTTATTGGATCGAGCGGTGTGGTGTCTGAGGTTGTTAATGGTAAGCGTTCGATTAGCAAAGCACAAGCCAAAATGCTTGGTGATTACTTTAAGGTTTCACCTAGCCTATTTATCTAAGCCTCAATTTAAAATATAGGCGATCGCTTTTCACTCAGTTCGATTTCCCATCTTGATCAATTATGACTGCAATCTCATCGTTCAAACCAGCTTGAGTATAAAGCGTTTTTAACTTTTGGTCGTAGCGGGAAACCTCAATAAATTGATACAGATTAGAAAGGAATATTGCTTTCGTTATCAATAACATTAGAATTTAGTATGAGCCTTACTAATGGACTGTATTAAGTACAGGTCACGATAATTCACCATAATCAGTAAAAATTGTAAATAAATTAAAAACACATGAAATTAGATTTAGTGGAATATTGTCAGGATAAAGGTTTGCCAAGTGAGTGGCGTTTAGATGGTTGCCAGTTAGGTAATGTAAATTTGATTGTTGGTAAAAATGCCTCTGGTAAATCGAAAATACTGAGGGCTATAAACTTGATATCGGGTTTACTATCTGGTGACGCAAGTCTAAAACCTGATCGCATGTCAAGAGAGTGGAAATTAACTTTCGATTCTCATGAAGCAGATCACAAGAAAGTGTATATATTGACGTTTGATAAAGGTGAGGTAGTTAAAGAGAATTTTACTATTGGTTCTAAGAATTACCTTGACCGAAATGAATCAGGTGAGGGTCAGGTATGGGCTGAAAAGCTACAAATGAATATTGACTTTCAGACTCCGACTGATGAAGTTGCTGCTTTTCAGCGGAGAGATTCTATCCAACATCCTGTTTTTGATGAAATTTACAATTGGGCAAGTTCATTGAATTACTATCAATTTGGAACAGATTTAGGTAGAAGAAGTCTTGCGATCGATCATCGTATTAAAAAAATAAAAAAGATAATTTTGAGAGATGCAGATAACGTAATTGATATATTCAAGCTAGGAAAATCTCAAGTAAGTCCTGCTTTTATTGAAGCTATCAAATCAGATATGTTATCTATAGGTTACGATATATCTGATATTGGCACTCAAACGCCATCAGTTATGTTTTCTGATGAAGAGGATGAGGCGTCCTTACAATATATACAATGTCTTTATGTTCAGGAAAGTGATCTACAAGAGAGAACTGAACAAGGGTTAATATCTCAAGGTATGTTTAGGGCTTTATCTTTAATTATTCAAATAAACTACTCTCTTTTAGCTAAAAAGCCTAGTTGTATATTGATAGATGATATTGGAGAAGGACTCGATTTTGAAAGAGCATCAGCGATGATTAAATTACTTATCAGCAAAGCGCAGACTGGCTTAGTTCAGCTAGTTATGACCACTAATGATCGCTTTATCATGAATGGCGTTCCTTTAGAATATTGGTCGGTGATTGAGAGGAAACCAGGATTAGCTAAACTTCACAACATAGATAATTCAAAGCAAATATTTGAAGATTTTAAATTCACTGGTCTAAACAATTTCGACTTTTTTGCCACTCAATTTTATGTTGAAGGGTTTGGTAATAAGGAGCAGATAGATCAGTGAAAAAGCTAGCTATTTTTGTAGAAGGGCAAACAGAACAGATTTTTGTAGAAAAATTACTTAAAGAAATTGCAGGTAGAAATAGAATTGCAATAGAAGTAATAGCTGTAAATGGTAATCAATTAGAAAGATATACCACCGTAATAAAAAACGCTATTGTGACTCCCAAAACAAAATTTTATGTCTTGGTTTATAACTCATTTAGTGATAACAGCGTTGTTTCAGATATGAGAGATAGATATAGTACTCTAACTGCCTCTGGTTATGAGAGAGTAATAGGATTAAGAGATGTTTATCCAATACCCATATCTCAAAAATCTAAGCTTGTAGCTGGTTTGCGTTATTCCTTACCACAAGGAACAATTCCTATAGACATAGTTCTTGCTGTGATGGAAATAGAAACATGGTTTTTAGCAGAATATAATCATTTTATCAAAATAGATGCGAGTCTAACCCCAGAGAGAATTCAAGAATCTTTTGGATTTAACCCTAAGACTAATGATATGGAAGTAAGACCTAAACCTTCCGATGATATGAAACAGATTTATAATCTTGTAGGTAAAGGTTATAACAAAAGCGAGAAACAACTCAATCGACTTGCATCTAATCTGGATTATGAGTTTCTGTATATACAACTTACTAATAGTGTTCCTAGTCTAAAAGAATTTGTTGGATATCTTGACCTATTCCTAATTCCTTAGTCAAGTGGGTTATTATTTAATATGTCTAATTTATAAAATCAAATAAAGTATGAAAAATAAGGTATTTTAGCCTTTACCTTTCATACTTCATCCTTTACTAATACTTCCGCTCTTTTGGCTCAAACATAGTAATCGCCACCGGCCGATATTGAATATCAATTCCTGCTGGTGAATAGTAAGCCATTGTGTGTTTGAGGAAGTTAGCATCATCTCGCTGGGAATAATCCTCGCGGAAATGAGCGCCACGACTCTCTTGACGATTCAGGGCTGATGCCAAAATAGTCTGTCCCACTACCATCAAACTTCGCAATTCCAAAGCTTCCACAAGTTCTGTATTCCAGCAACTACCTTTGTCATCTAAATAAATTTGCGGATATTGCTGTTGTATCTCTTCTAGTTTCTGCAAACCTTCACTCATTAATGCCTCAGTGCGGAAAACGCCACAGTACTCAGTCATACAATCCTGGAAGGCTTGACGGATTTGGTTGATGCGGAACTGTCCTGGTTGTTCTAGCAAAGCTTGGATTTGTTGCTGGGCTTCTGTTACATAGCGTTGCTCATCTACTGAGGGTAACTTGCGCTTTTGCACAAATTTTGCGATCGCAGCCCCAGTTCTCTTGCCATAAACGACACATTCCAGCAGAGAATTACTCCCCAAGCGATTAGCACCATGTACGGAAACACAAGAAGTTTCACCCGCAGCAAAGAAAGCATCAACTAAACCATCACCACTACTGCGGACTTGACCATCAGTGTTAACTGGGATACCACCCATACAATAGTGAATTGTCGGGCGGACTGGCATCGGTTGAGTTACCGCGTCAACACCTAGCAAACGGTGTGCTTCTTCCCAACAAAAGGGAACGCGACTCATAATTTTTTCTTTGCCCAGATGCCGCAGATCCAGATAGACAAAGGAACCACCAGCACTACCATCGAGATGAATCCCACGACCGGCGCGAATTTCTTAAGCGATCGCTCGTGAGGTAATATCACGAGGATCCAGTTCCATGCGACTGGGTGCATAATTCGCCGTAAAGCGATCGCCTTCACTATTAATCAGATACGCCCCTTCTCCCCGCACCGCTTCCGAAATCAGCACTCCTACCGGATATAAACCAGTGGGATGAAATTGGACAAATTCCATATCTTCCAGGGGCAAACCTGCGATCGCAGTCATTGCCAAACCATCACCCGAAGAAGCGTAATCATTAGAGGTAGTGTTATAAACGCGACCATAGCCCCCTGTGGCAAACATCACAGCCTTGGCTCGCAACACCTCTATATGTCCATCCAAAAGATGGAACATCACCACACCCTTTGCCTCATTTTCTTCCAAAATGAGACGCATCACATACCATTCTTCATAAACTTGCACCCCATAACGCCGCAAATTGTTAACCAATTCGTGCAAAATCGCGTGACCGGTCTTATCAGCCGCGTAGCAAGTACGGTTGTGGGAATGTCCGCCAAAAGCCCGTTGGGCAATGCGCCCATCGGGTAAGCGAGAGAACAAAACGCCCATGTGTTCCAAGTCAATTACCACATCTGGCGCTTCTTGGGCGAGAATTGCCACAGCATCTTGGTCTGCCAAGTAATCAGAACCCTTGACAGTATCAAAAGCATGTGCTTCCCAAGTATCTTCTGAATCAACATTTTTCAACGATGCAGCCATACCACCTTGAGCCGCCACCGAGTGCGATCGAATCGGGTGGGTTTTGGCAACCACAGCAATATTTAAATTAGGGTCAGTCCGGGCAATTTCTACAGCAGCCCGACATCCCGCCAATCCACCCCCGACAATAATTACATCGTGTTCCAGCATAATTAGCCCCTGATTGCAAACCCCTGCTGTTCTATTGTAGATAGCTGATTAATCAGGTAGTGCGTTGCATCTCTACAAAAAAATCCCTGCCTATAGACAGGGATGTTATTACAAATTTTGAAATTAGGAGGGAAAAGTTAAAAATGAAGAGTTAGGTCTTCACTTATAACTCCAAACTCCTGTAGAGACGCGATTAATCGCGTCTCTACTCCTAACTCCTAACTCCTAACTCCTAACTCTTCAGCTAGTCGCTTGTACAGGTTGTTGCTGAGACACATTACCTGGCATGGGTTCCATTTTGGTTTCAGGCCCTACAGGAGTAAGTTCAATATGATTTAACAAGGTAGTGACAAACGCAAACAACAAGAAAGGTAGCGATAACAGAACGACCAGACCCGCTGTTGCTAAAGCGTACACGGGTCGCTTGGCACCCATTAGCGCCAAGGCTGATGCCAAACTTAGGGTAATTGTAATCAACCAAACAATTATTTGACCGTAGATATCACCGAAAGTCAGGGTACAGACAAACCGATACTTTTGAATATTATTTCCGATCATCAAATTTGCCTCAAGTCTCTCCTAATAGGTTCTACGTTAGAACTATGTTTGCTTTGTAGACAATTTCTAAATATTTTTGCAAACTTCGTAATATAACTTCATAATCAGCTTTTTTTGTTACAAAGCGCAATTTCTAGTACAGTATGGCGGAAATACACTAACCATAGGCTACGAGAAGCCCTTTTTTTGTAGCCGCTACTTGGAATTCTCCTTTTCTCTTGTACTACGGAGTCAGCACAAAAACTAAGATAGCTAGGTGTTGATATAAGTTAAGTTTTTTGTTAAAAGTTTCGCACTTCTAATCACCTCATTAACAAATAGACTCTTTGTTTAAAGCAAAAATAATTTTTGTCATCTGCCAAATTCCAGATATTTAGGAAATGGTATTTAATTTTTCTGATAGTAAATATTAACTAGATAAATCCAGTAAAGTCAGAATGGAAAAACCAATTTTTTGATGTTAAATTTTGAGTATTGCCCGAATTTGTTGACTTTAATCAACAAAACCCTTTATTTTTCGTGGCAATATTGTTTTAGGAGTGAACGTGAATACTATTTTTTTTCGTAAAGGTGTTTTTTGGTTGCCAAGTATAGCTGCTCTTACAGTCCTGAGTAGCGGCTTATCTGCAACTGCCCAGACAGTTGACAAGGTGAGTAGTCAAGCATTAACCGACCCTTCCGCAACCGTAGCGTCTCCCAACGAGTTTAGTACAGAACTAGACACTGTAAGCCAAAATCTCTCTACAGAAACAATTGAAACATTTACAGCAACAAATTTAACTAAGGGGCAGCAGTCCCCAAACCCTGCAATACAGGAAAACGCCAGCGTAACGTCTACACCTGTTCCAGGCACAGTGGCAACCTCATCTACGACACTCACCTCTGAGTTTGTCCAACCGACTTCTCAAACTACTGTTCAACCATCTGCTACCAAAATAGCGCAATCAGATATTGATTTAGGTAGAACTACCCGTGGTGGTAGCAGCTATGTTGGCGTTGCTGTTAACATTGGTTTGAGTGGTGGTGACTCGTCTTTGGGCGATGGTAACTTTGCGGTAGTCAGCAAAATCGGACTGACAAATTCTATATCAGTGCGACCCTCAGCCGTATTTGGGGACAACACCACAGTTCTAGTTCCGATCACCTACGATTTTACCTTCAAGTCAGCAGATGCTTTTAGCGAACCGTTAGCGATCGCACCTTACGTCGGAGTGGGTGCAGCTTACAAAACTGGTGATAATTCGCAATTAGCCTTTTTGGTATCTGGTGGCATTGATGTGCCTCTAACTCCTCAATTTACTGCAACGGCTGCTGTGAATGCCGGATTTTTCGATGAAACTGATATAGGCTTATTGTTAGGAGTTGGTTACAACTTTACTGGCTTTTAAGAGTTAGGAGCGATGCCCTGAGCCTGCCGTTCGCGCAGCGTCTCGTAGAGAAGGGTTAAGAGTTAGAAGTTAAGAGTTAATAATGTTTCACTCATAACTCCTGTACAGACGCGATTAATCGCGTCTCTACTCCTAACTTTCTATTTAGGGGTAACTTTGTCAATTACCTTGATTTGCCCATCGTCTCCTACCGTCCAAACATCATATACACCAACAACATCACCATTAGCATCAACATCTACGTTGCCGCTGGCTCCTTGATAGTTGATATCTTGACCCTCTTTAAGCAACTTCAGCCCCTCGCAGACATCGGTAACTTCAGTTCCAGGGGCATCAGCAACTTCACGGATTTTGCTGGCTATACCAACACCTGTATTTTCTTTAGCAGCTTGTGCTGCCAATGTCAATAAGGCAGCCGCATCCCAAGCTTGAGGAGCGTATTCCCCTGGCGCACCGCCCTTTTTATCCTTCCATAGCTTGTTGAAAGCTTCTAGTGCTTTACCATCGGAACCAGGTACTGTACCGATCGCTCCAGTTAAAATATATTTACCATCGCTACCTTTGCCAACTTGTTCTGGGAAAGTAGGTGATTTCACCCCATCTGTAAGCAGAATCTGCACTCCCTTCGTCACACCTTGCTGATAGGCGGCTTTCAGGAACAGACTACCAGTTTCCGCGTACAGTACAGCCAAAACTGCATCTGGTTTACCAGCAAAAGCAGCAGCCGCTTCTGTATCAAATGTCTGGGCTTTCGGGTCGTAGCGGACAGGCTTATCTTTATTAACGATAGTTCCACCCAATTTTTCAAAAGTTTGCACAAATGCTTTTTCAAAGCCAACGCCATAGTCGTTATTAATCACGACTGTAGAAACTCGCTTGAAACCTTTTTTTCTGGCAAGTTGGGCTAAAGCTAGTGCTTGGTAGGTATCGGGGGGAGCAGTCCGCGCCCAAAAGCCTTTATAGTCACCTTTTTGAGCTTTTTCAGTAAAGATAGGACTCGTACTACCAGGGGAAACCAGCATGACTTTATTCGGCGTGGCAATGGAGACTGCTGCACTAGAAACGCTACTGGCAAAGGAGCCAACTACACCTGCGACTTTATCTAAAGTTGCTAGTTTTGTCATACCGGCTGCACCCGCTCTGGGGTCGGTTTGGTCGTCTACTTGCACCAAGATAACTGGTTCGCCATTTACCCCACCACAAGCGTTGACCGTATCGACGAGTAAAGGGACGGAACCTAGCATCTGCTGTCCCACAGATGCCAAGTCGCCTGTTGTCGGTAGCAGGGAACCAATTTTTAGCCCTTGAGCATTGCTTGTAGTAGTTGAGTTTGTCGCTGGGGTAGCGGTACTTCCGTTGTTAGCTGTGCCATTGGGAGTACTATTATCACCACAAGCCCCAACTAGGAACCCAATTGCTAGGGTAGCTATACTGAAGGTTAAGGCGGCGCTAATTTTTATCATAAGTAATTCTTACTCCTCAGATACTTAGGAGCCTAAAAATAAGATTCAAACTAAATTTGTAACTTAGCTGGATATTATGGAGACTCCAAAGAATAAATCATATCATCCATCTTTGGGAGTAAAAATATTTACCGCTACATTAGCATGATTATTTTACACACAATATAGTGTGTGTATCAAAAGCTGGAAAACGGAGAGGGAGGGATTCGAACCCTCGGTACGGAGTTGCCTGCCGTACAACAGATTAGCAATCTGCCGCTTTCGACCACTCAGCCACCTCTCCATGACTCACGAATATCAATGTTACCAGACTTGATCTTAAGAGTCAATAGTCATTTGTCATTGGTAACGACAAATGACTAATTGCTTAAAGGACTTGCGATCGCATCCAAGCTAAGGGCAAAGTACGTAACTTTTTCCACTGGGGAACGTAAGCCCGCCGACTGAACACATCATAATCGTTGCGTTCAATCACCTCCAAAATCTGGCCGTACAGCATTGATGCTGCCCACACAGGCCAACGGGCATCGGATGCTAAATAAGTAATTCCCTGGTCTGAGGTGGTATAGAATTGGCGGGCCCGATCAATTTGAAAGCGCATCAGCGCCCGCCAACGATCATCTACCACACCTTTGAAGAAGTCTTGCTCGGTGTAGTTGAATTTTTCCAAGTCCTCAAGGGGAATGTAGATTCGCCCCCGTTTGGCATCTTCTCCCACATCCCGCAGGATGTTGGTGAGTTGATTGGCAATTCCCAGAGCGATCGCTTCTTCTGTGGGAAGATATGGTTGTTTGTTCTGATGCCACGGAGCGGTGTATATGGTGCTATCCACACCCATCACTTCTGTTGACATTAAGCCGACAGTGCCAGCAACGCGGTAACAGTAGAGGTATAAGTCCTCAAAGGTTTCATAACGACTGCGATATAAGTCCATGCGCTGACCGGCAATCATATCCCGAAAGGGCTGAATGTTCATCGGAAAGCGCTGGAGGGTATCAGCTAAAGCGACATCGTAATTTTCTAATGGTCGTCCCGCAAAAATAGATTCCAGCTGCTGTTCCCATAGGTCTAGGGTTTCTGGCGTGGTAATAGCAGATGCGGGCCCATCCACTAATTCATCTGTACGGCGACACCAAGCGTAAATTGACCAAATAGATTGACGTTTTACCGGACTCATCAGCAAAGTACCCAGGTAAAAAGTCTTGGCATACTTTGCTGTGAGATGCCGACAAAGTTTATATGACTCGTCTACAGAGACCAGCGTTTTCATGCGCGGCGGGGAATCAGGCAGTTGCAGCATTCGTTGCGGGCGGTCGGGTGAGCGTTTGCAGGTTTGAGGAATTTGCTACCGGGAGAGCCTCAGAAATTGCCTGCGCTGTCAGCTTACCAGAAAGTACGGCACCTTCCATACTGCCTAAGTAGCGTTGCATGGTATAACTCCCTGCGAGATAGAAGTTGGCAATGGGCGTAACTTGTGCGGGACGGTACTGTTCACGACCAGGGGTCGCTTTGTAAACTGAACGCGGCGTTTTCACCACATGAGATTTCAGCAATGTTGCTGGATTGTCTCCCCCAAAGTGGTCGGGGAAAAGTTTTTCCAATTCAGCAAGCGTTGCAGCCACAATCTCCTCATCAGATTTGGCAATCCAATCTTTTGCCGGAGCTAGAACTAATTCCAGCATTGAGCGATTGGGGTTGGCGTATTCACGGCAGGTATTGCTCATATCAGCATAAACGCTTAGGAGGGGCGATCGCGAAAAAAGTAAGTGATCAATTTCTGTAAGTTTCCGGTCAAACCACAGATGCAGGTTAATCACTGGTACTCCTTCTAAGCCTTCTAGCTTCTTGAAAAACTCCATAAGTTTCCAAGGCTTAGGCAACATCACCTTCAAAGGATCAACCGACATGGCAGATACATACACATCAGCCGTCAAAACTTCATCTTCTGCCCCATTTAACCCTCGAATCAAGTATCCCTTCACCGTGCCATCAGCGTTGAGCAAAATCTCTTTCAAGGGAGCATTCAAGCGCACTTCTCCACCGCGTTCTGTGATGTAATCTACGATCGGGCTGCATAGCCGTTCTGTAGGAGAGCCATCCAAAAATGCAATCTTGGAGCCATATCGTTCTTGCAGAAAGCGATTCAGTGCAGTTAACAGAATCGTTGCCGAAACTTCATCAGGATTGATAAAGGTGAGTGCTTTACATGCGGCGATAAAAACATCACTAGTTACCCGCTCGTCAACACCTTGCCTTTTCAACCACTCTAAGAAGCTGTACTTGTCCATCTCTTCAACATACTTTTGACCCCGAACCACTGCGGGAAGTAGGCCAACTGCAAATCGAATCTTCTGCTCCCAAGTCAACATGTCTTTGTTGCGAAGAATCGATGCAATGACGTTGAAAGGAGATGGAATATCTGGAACATCAAAACGTGAGAGTGTCCCAGGTTTGTCTGGTTGATTAAAAATCAGTGTATGCTCTTTCCACTGGAGTCTATCTTCAATGCCCAACTCCTTGAGCAATTGGAGCATATTCGGATATGCCCCAAAGAAGGCGTGTAACCCGGTTTCGTACCAGTCGCCGTCAGAGTCTTTCCACGCCGCAACCAGACCACCCAGTACGTCCCGGCTTTCCAAGACAATGGGAGTATAACCTGCGTCCGTGAGATATTTCGCGCAGGAAAGCCCTGCTAAACCAGCACCCGCGATCGCTACTCGCATTTAACCTTAATGCCCTTCAATATTTCTTAATGGTTTTATCGTTCTCATTATACGTTGCAATCTGTTACATTTGGCAGTCGTTGGGCGATCGCTTCCCCAAAAAACTTTTGCCCAAGGGAATTTTACCTCCGCGCACCTACCAAAAAAAATTACCAATACCATTGTTGGCAATAGGTTTGGGTGAGTATTTCATCTAGATTTACTTGCAGCAAATTTGGGCAAATAAAAGTAATTCCTTTGACTGAAAATAGGTAATCTCAAAAGTAGTTGATTTCTTTGAGAATCCGTGTATGTCATCTGAGAAAATATCTAGGGTACTGCTTAAAGACTGGTATTGAACAACTCAGTTAGGTAAAAGATTATGAGTGGATCGCAGGAGCTAAAACGCTTTGGACATCACCTTATTCTAGGTATTTCCGGCACTACATTAAGCGATGACGATAAACGCGCACTCAGTGAATTAAAGCCGATTGGGGTGATATTTTTTGCTAAGAACTTTTTGGATGGCACTCCATATCAGGTTTGGCTAGAAAGCTTCAAGGATTTAAACAGCCAGATACAAGAATACACTGAACGTGATTCGATGTTTATGACTCTGGATCATGAAGGAGGTCGTGTCATTCGTACACCACTGCCAATTACGCGATTTCCTCATGCATTGTTGCTGCGATCGCACGCCCGTGAAGTAGCAAAAGCCACAGCAGTAGAACTCAAATCACTGGGAATAAATTTATCTTGGGCACCTGTAGCAGATGTTTTTTCCTATCCCCACAACCCCGTGATTGGGCCTCGCGCCTTTGGTAATACTCCCGAAACTGCTGCAAAAGATGCTCTTGAATACTACCTTGGACTTCAAGAATCAGGAATTTTGGGATGCGCCAAACACTTCCCCGGACATGGAGACACCAGCAAAGACTCTCACCTTGAGCTACCAATACTTAATTTGACCTTAGATGACCTGCGACTTCGAGAACTCATACCTTTCAAAGCTCTAATCGAAGTACAGATTCCTTTAATCATGACTGCCCATATTTTATTTCCCAAGATAGATGCTGATGTGCCAGCAACCCTTTCTCAGGCTATCCTGAAAACCATACTTAGAGAGGAACTTGGCTTTAAGGGAGTAGTTGTATCTGACGACTTGGATATGAAAGCGATCTCAGATATGTTTATGAAAGCTGGTACTGTGGCGCGGTCATTTCATGCAGGCTGTGACCTGTTTATTGTCTCGCGCAATATCAATTCATCATCAATTGAAAGAACTTATCAGATTGCTGAAGATTTCGTCGATTCCCTCAGCAAGGGTAGCTTGGATGAATCAGTAGTAGAAGCAGCCAAAGAAAGAATCGATAAACTACTGGCAGTAACACCGCAATATCCCGTAGAAATTTTGGATAAAGATATACTATTGCAACATGCTCAATTAGCGATCGCCAGTTCCTATTCATAAAGGGGAAAAATTTTACTCACTGAATTTTAGATTTTAAATTTTGGATAATGGAATTGAACCAAAATCCAAAAAGGTCTGTTCTGGCAGTGTCTCCAAGAGTTACCCCCGAATTTCAATCCGAGAACAAATCTAAAATCCAAAATCCAAAATCCAAAATTGAGCCACCCTACTATTTCGTTTATTCACTCATGACAGAAGCACAAGCTTGAGATTCTTGCCAGAGTTTGTGCAAAAAGAACTCAGCGCGATCGCTCATAGTGGTAAAAAACACACCTACAGCATCCTTAGAACTATCTAATAGCCAAGAACCCCGCAGGGTGACTTCCATATATTCGGCATCGCAGGCAGAGAGGGCAATGATTTCTCTGTCATCCCTTTTTACCTCAGCCTTAAGAACTTCTACTCCTGGCAAATCAACAGGAAGCAAAAAGGAAGCGGTACTGGGTTCAATGCATAAACTTTGCCCAACTCGCAGGGCTAAAATCACTCGCTGCGCTACCCATTCTTCTAGCGACAGAGTGAGACATTCCAAATAAAAGCTGCTTTCAGTGTAAGTTAATTTCAGCATTCCTTATGCTCTCCTGTTATTCCAGGCTTCCTTGCATATCGATCCAAAACTGTTCGGCAAAAAAATCGCGGGGTGGATTGGTGCTTTTGGTTTGGTACGCAGTTGCATTGTTCCCGCAGCGTCTCGCAGAGAAGATATCGTCACAGCTTAACTCCTTATAAAAAAACCCCCGCTTCAAGTTTTCGGTGAAGCGGGGGTTATAATTGACCGGAAAATTTTCTGGTCTCATATTGGTACAGTATCCTTTTGTCTGTACCCCCCCGTTTCTTCATCTAGTTCTGGTTTTGCAATCAGCGCACTAATACTGAGATGTCTAAAATCATAATTACCCTCTGTGATTTGCCCATAATTTCGGCTACCATCGCCCATAAATAAATACTCCACTTCCATAGCAGCCGATTCCCAACCGGTTCGGCAATTGGTGGCACACAAAATTGAAGTAGAGATGGGGTAAATGGATTTCACAGAAAATTTCACCTATTGAAGATCGCTTTAAACATACTACACTTGTATTACTATCTTGTCTATACCTTTAAGGAGAAATAGTGATGCATACGATCGCCCGCACTCCAACCACCGATATGGAAGTTACCAGCATCCGCCTAGAGCGGGAACTGAAAGATAAGCTCAAAGAAATAGCTGGCAATCAGGGATATCAAGCTTTGATCCGAGATATCCTTTGGAATTATGTCCAGCAAAAATCAGGTGAATGGAAGCCTCGATTTTCCCGAACCGACATTCGAGCTAGCATCGCTGCCACAGCTCAACAAGAAGAACGCTGTGTACTCACAGGTCAACTAATTCAACCCCAAGAACCGATGTTGTTAGGGCTGACCAGGAATGGCGATATGGTTCCTCTGAGTGTTGAGAGTTTGGCTGGATAGTTTTATATTCAGGCAATGCAGCCCAGTTATTTGTGCTAAATAATTGGGCTGCATTGAGAATTTAGCTTTATTTTATAGCGGTTCCCACTTAGGTGCGGTACAACATTATATCGCCTGGTGTAGGGGCACGGCAGTGCCGTGCCCCTACGGGTGCACCTCACGCTTGTCGGGAAACGCTATATCCAATCAGTAAAACTTATTGTTAATAATTCTAGCTTATGTACTTCATTGCTGGTATGAGTAGCTCTGTTTGAGAAGAGGCAGGGGGCAGACGAGAAAAACCACGCCACTTGCGGATGAGGCTTTAACGAAGAGGCAACACAGATCAAAGGCTAGTTGCTTAAAGGACTAAAATAAAAACCAAATTTTACAAAACCTTTAAAATAGATCCAGTGTTTTTACGGTTATTCCTGGGGTATTTTTTCTGAAATTTCAGAAAAAATACGGTTTGTGTATACTTACAGACAGGATATTCTAAGTGAAAGTTAGTTAGTTAGTTATCTCAATATAAAGAAGATAAAGCAGCCAAAAATAATCAGGCTGGGACATTTTAGAATATCCTAAGTATCTCACTACCTATGTAGCAATTTGCTTAATATAACGGGAACTTGGTCATTTGCCATACAAAAGGGCTATAACAGGTGAGAGAAATTATTCATACAAGAATTGCCAATTATGAAGGTGGAGCAACACAACTAACAGTGAAGAATATGCCAACCAGTTGGGTGCAAAAGCAATGGAGTTATTATCCGAGGGCGTACCAAGAATGAAAAAGCCTTTATCGTCGCCGCCACATTATGTAGATGACATCGATCGACTACAACCTTACCAAGTCAAGCTGATGCTGCATCAGGAAGAACCTGCCCCCCAGTTGGTACAAAAGATTAACCAAATCATTGCCAATAATTCCGGTACAGCATTAATGCTGCAAGATATTGCCCAATTGCTAGGAGTTGTCTTTCAAGTAGATTGTTGCTGTTTAGTTTCAGTAACGGGTGAAACATCCTATGAAGCGACTACTAGTAATTGGTGTGCTGATGAGTATCTAGCGTTACCACATCCAGAAGAGATGTTTTCGATGGAACAGTTGCTTATGCACTCGCCAGTGCTGCAATGTGCTGCTGAACCATTGACTATTGAAGATATTTCCATCATTCAGAACAGTCTGATAATTGGGTGTCAATATTTGCCACTACCGATAAAGGCTATTTTGGCAATTCCCACCCGGTTTGGTGGCAATAATAATGGGGTAATTAGTCTGATAAAATTCCAACCTTATGATTGGAGTGAATCAGAAAAACAACTGCTAAAACAGGTGGAGTCGGCTTGCGCGATCGCTTTTTCTCGCATAGCACAAGCCCAGCTAATTGCTCATCAACAACAGTATCTGCAAAAGAGCAATCAGTATCAAAGCTTGATAAAGCAGTTAACATTACTGAGTCGTAGCAACTTGGAGCTTAATCAAATGCTCCAATTAGTTATCGCCTCCACTGCCGAATCTCTACAGGCAGATCGGGGTTTGCTCATACTACTAAAATATACAGACCCACTATTTAGGACTCAAGCTAAAAAACAAATTCCTAAAGCGAAAGCTAGAGTAGTTGGTGAATGGGCTAAGGAAACACAAACTTCTCGTACTACTAAACTAGATACCTTAGAAGATCAGTCTTTCTTGCTTTCAGAGTGTGGTTTATGCCAGCGTGCCTTCATATATTGTGCCAAACCAGTAATCTTCGATAATTACACAGAGCAAAATGATACTTCCTCAGCTGCTCGATTATTTGCAATAGAGCAATTGCCTGCGGTGTTATTAGTGCCATTAGAAAGTCAAGGTAAAATCTTAGGATTCTTGGTGCTACAGCAAGCTGTAACTCGCAATTGGCAAGCAGCAGAATTAAATCTTGTGGAACTGGTTTGTGCTCAAGTAAGTAACGCCATAATTCAGTCACAGACATTGCGCCAAGTGCAAACTTTGGTAGATGAGCGAACGGCGAAATTACAGAGTAGTCTGGAACTCCAGGCAAAGTTGCATGAAAGAACCCGGCAGTATGTTGAGCAGCTGCGGAAACTTAACGAACTCAAAGATGAATTTTTGAGCAACATGAGCGATCGCTTGCGCTATCCTTTGACAAACATGCTAATGTCAATTCGGAACTTACGTTTGCCAGGAATAGCAGCAGAGCGTCAAGTTAGATACCTGGATATCCTAGAGGAGGAATGTACAAAGGAAATCAACTTGATTAATGACTTGTTGACACTCCAGAAACTAGAGTCGCCTCACGAAGCTCCACAATTAAAATCTATAGATTTAAATACTAGAATTCAGGACATAGCAGCCTCTTTCGAGAAAAAACTCGCAGAGAAGGGATTAAAGATTTCTGTAGATTTACCAGAGGAATCGCTAAAACTGCAAACTGAACTGGAGAGTTTTGACCGCATCCTGCAAGAATTGTTAACAAATGCCTGTAAATACTCAGAGCATGATACAATCGTTCACCTTAAAGCCTCTCACCAACTTGATCAACAAATTGATCAAGTTATCATGAAGGTGACGAATACAGGACGTGCCATCTCTCAAGAAGAAGCAACTTACATCTTTGACAAGTTCCGTCGCGGAAAAGGGCGCTGGACTCCAGGGACTGGCTTGGGACTTGCTTTAGTCAAGTCTTTAGTGCAGCATCTGAATGGAGCGATCGCAATTGAAAGTCTCCCAATTTCGGATTCTGAACAGAGCGAAATTTGCTTCACCCTGACTCTGCCCCAATTTTCTGACGAAAGCAAACCATAATTCTGAAAGTGACTAAAAAACAGAACGCAACAGAGAACCTTGATCTCCAGTCTCCTAGTGATAACATCAACCTCGAAGGGGATTTATCTACTCATCCAGTTGCTTTGTTAGCTAAGGTAGAAATTCAAATTGAGAAAATAGCAGAGCGACAGCGACAAATTAGTGCTAAAGTCCAAATTCCTCACCCAGTAGAGCAAATCTGGAAGGTTCTAACAGATTATGAAGCCTTGCCTGACTTTCTCCCCAATCTCGCCAAGAGTCGTCTAATCGAGCATCCCAATGGTGGAATTAGATTAGAGCAAGTAGGCTCCCAGCGTTTACTGAATTTCAACTTTAGTGCGCGGGTAGTTCTGGATTTGGAAGAATATTTTCCCAAAGAGATTAACTTCCGCATGGTAGAGGGAGATTTTAAAGGGTTTTCTGGTAGCTGGTGCTTAGAACCTTATTCTCTTGATGAGTATGTAGGAACAAATCTTTGCTACACAATTCAAGTTTGGCCTAAACTCACTATGCCAGTGGGAATCATTGAAAATCGCCTTAGCAAAGATTTGCGGTTAAATCTCCTGGCTATTCACCAACGTGTAGAAGAGTTAGCCAACAAACAAGCTTATGTATAGTTAAACTATCATTCAGGAAAAAGCCTGAGTGATAGTTGAAATTCGTAGATTTCCAGGAAAAATACTTTTGCTTTTTTATTCTTTTTAAGTACCCCCAGGGGAATTCGAATCCCCGTTACCTCCGTGAAAGGGAGGTGTCCTAGGCCTCTAGACGATGGGGGCATCAGACTCAGACCTTTTATAAGTTAACCAATTTCTTGGCCTTTGTCAACAGCTTTTGCCAAAAAAAGTTTATGGCGGCTAAACTGGGTGGAGGCAAAAGCTTGAAGAGGAGACTAAAGACATGGAGACACCAAAAAAATTCGGTACATGCTTCTGTGGCAAGCCTCAGGGTTCATCAGCATCCGGCACTGGGGATTTAAAAGGATGTCCAGATAGAAAAACGCTAACTTCTACAATGGACAAAGGGTATGATGTTGTACCGTGTAAAGTTAATGTCTACGGTTTTTTATAAAAGATTTTGAAATAAATCGCTCAAAATCTACAACATGGAAGCATCTTTTGAAATTACCCTACAGATGGCGATCGCCGTCCTTGCAGGCATTAGCGCTCAAGTGCTGGCTGCATACTTTCGCATACCCGGCATCGTCTTGTTATTGCTGTTAGGCATTTTGTTTGGCTCTGATGGCATAGGGCTATTACATCCCCATTTGCTAGGGCCTGGATTGGAAGTTATTGTCGCCCTCGCAACTGCAATAATTTTGTTTGAAGGCGGACTTAACTTGGATCTGCGAGAGTTAGGTAGAGTTTCAGTCAGCTTACAATTGCTCGTCACTCTAGGAACGCTGATCACATTGCTTGGTGGGAGTATGGCTGCTCACTGGCTGGGTGAATTCCCCTGGAAGATAGCTTTTCTCTATGCTTCTATAGTTGTGGTGACAGGCCCAACCGTCGTTGGCCCTTTGCTCAAACAAATCAATGTAGATCGTCAAGTAGCAACACTCTTGGAAGGAGAAGGGGTTTTAATTGACCCTGTAGGGGCTATCCTCGCCTTCGTTGTCCTCGATACGATTTTGAACGGCGATGCTGACCCCATTAATGCGATCGCTGGTTTACTGATGCGTCTGGGTGTTGGTGCGGCAATTGGTGGTGCTGGCGGTTATCTGATGAGTTTGATTTTCAAACGCGCTGATTTTCTGTCATTCGAGCTAAAAAACTTAGCGGTGTTGGCGATACTTTGGAGCCTGTTTACCTTATCGCAAATGATCCGCAGTGAATCGGGAGTAATGACAACAGTAGTTGCAGGAGCAGTCTTTGCTAACTCCTCAGTCCCAGAAGAACGTCTGTTACGGAGCTTTAAGGGTCAACTGACAATTCTCAGCGTCTCGGTGCTATTTATCTTATTAGCTGCTGATTTATCCATTGCCAGTGTGTTTGCTTTGGGTTGGGGTAGTTTATTCACTGTTTTGGTATTAATGTTTGTCGTTCGCCCAATTAATATCCTCTTGTGTACCTGGAACAGTGACTTAAACTGGCGACAAAAACTGTTTTTAAGCTGGGTTGCTCCTAGAGGAATTGTTGCTGCCTCCGTCGCTTCTTTTTTTGCGATTTCGCTGACACAGCGAGGCATTAATGGCGGTGATTCCATCAAAGCTTTAGTTTTCCTGACAATTATCACGACTGTTGTCTGCCAAGGGCTAACAGCTGGCTGGCTTGCTAAATGGCTGCAAATCACTTCCAAAGACGTAACTGGGGCAGTGATTGTGGGTTGTAATCCCTTGAGTCTTTTGATTGCCCGCTTCTTTCAAGAACGGGGAGAAAACGTAGTCATGATTGATACTGACCCCGAACGTCTTGTGCAAGCTGAGGCGCAAAATCTGCGGGTGATTGCCAGCAGTGCGCTAGATGCTGCTGTTTTGGAAGAGGCCGGACTTGGCTCTATGGGGACTTTTTTGGCTATGACAAGTAATGGCGAGGTAAATTTTGTTTTGGCTCAACGAGCAGCTGAGGAATTTAAGCCGCCGCGCGTCTTAGCTGTTTTCCCCCGCGATCCACAAGCGAATATTTCGGTTAGTAATAAAGTTAATCAAGCTTTTATTCCAGACTTAGCGATTAAGACTTGGAATGAATATTTGAATGATGGGCGCGTCAAGCTAGGGACAACTACCCTAGATGAGTTGGAGTTTTCTACTCAATGCGATCGCATCCAAGAAAAAATTCGGACTGGGGTGTTGATACCGCTATTGGTAGAACGAGAAGAACGCTTACAGGTAATGCCAGTTAACCAAGATTGGGAAGTTGGCGATCGCATTATTTACCTATTGTATGACCCCAGACCTAGCCTTTTAAAACGCTTATCTGGTGCTACCCAATCCACTCCCCTCTCTCTAGAAAAGTTACCAGAGGTTGAAGACCTATCCCTGGCCCAATTGTCTCAATTTTCTGCTACTGAAGCTCCTGGGGGATGAGGAGGCTGAGTAAGAATATAACTCAGCACTCTTTATTAGCTTTGGGAAGGAATAAATTCGCCTTCTGGTGGTTGTTGCAAATTACCAATTTCTGGTCTTGGCGCTTCTTGATACATTTCCCATTCCTGCCACAGTAAAGCAGATAAATGCACTATGGCAAGAATTAACGTCGCCACCGAAATCAGATAACTGTGTATTGTGTAAAGGTGTTCGACAGTAGTTGTGTTAATCGCTCCACCGCCAGTTAGGATTTCGCGCAGTTGTCCACCAATAAAAGGAATGGCTTCGATGGTTCCTAGCTCAATGCTAAAACGCCAGTATCCTTCCTGAGTCCAATCTAGAATCATCGCTGTCCAATCCAGCCCGATCGCACTTAAGGTCAACAATATCCCGCTAATCCAAGCAGTCAGCCAACTCTTGCGAAATTGGCGACCTAAAAACATCACCACAATTTGAATCAGGGCGATCGCAATTACCGCGTTACCAGCAATTTCATGCGCTCTCGAAAACAACCACCCGTATGGCACTTGTGTATTAATCATCTTTAAGGAGTTATAAGCACCGCCTGCTGTCGGTTCATAGTAAAAAGAAAGCATTACTCCCGTAAAGACATAAATTAAGCACAAAGTCAAAATTACGACTGATAATATCGTCGCTACTCGTCGCACAATCCTATCGAACTGGGTGCTTTGCATAGCTCACCCCTCCTGTTCTTAACTAGATATTTATTTATTTATAATTTTAACTAAGAAATATTAATAAATGTTGCATTATCTAAATAAAAATATAGTTTTTTAAATCTGATATATACTGCACCATTCTCGATGAGCTAACTAGCCCGCCTCAGACTTAAGTCTGAGACTAATAGCTCAAGTCCACTCAAGTGGACTAAAACCGTTTACTAGTGGTCTTTAGACGACTTTAGCTATTAGCCTAATTCATTGCTAGGCGATTGTTAGGACTAGCGCCAGATATCAGTTAAATCAAATATTGCACCCAAGCTTTTAAGGGTTCTGCTGAACCATACCAAATCCCAGGACTTCTCGGAGAATGCCTCACACCTTCAATCACCAGATTTTCTGCGCCTTCCAGGTGAGCAGCTTCAATGGGTGTGATTCCATCTCCCCAAGTGTTCCCTTTACCACAGGTTAATTGGTAACTACTGTAAGCTAACCAGCTACCGCGCCGCCTTTGGCCAAAGATAGTTTTGCCAGCCACACAAATATAATGAACGTTTTTGTAAAAAGCTCCTGGGTAGTTATTGGTGACAAAATCTAGATTGGAGCGCGTCCAGCGTTCTTGACTAATATGAGGTGTACCCAAGGTGATGAGAGTAGCAATCAGGGGATGCCCTTCCCAGAGAGATGGTTTAACGTTACCGCGTCCTAAATAAGGCTTTTCTCCCATGTAGATGCGAGATATCCAACCTCCGGCTGAGTGACCAATTAAGTTAATTTGAGTAGCATTATGTTGCTGTAATGTATGCTTAATTGTAAGATCAAGTTGTTGCAGAATTGGCGTTACAGGTCTTCCTCCAATAGTGGGTAGCCAGTCACGCCGTCGCAGTGGTACTGTAACGGTTGGAAAATCTAACTTTTGTAGGGATTGTTCTAGTTGGCGGTAAGCGATCGCGCTTTCTAGATATCCAGGTACAATAACTGTCGGTAACGGCATTTTAAATTTTAGATGCAATGATTAAGGGTTTGAACTTTTTTGACGAAGAACCTAGTCAGAAGTCAAAAGTTAGAATTGCGATCGCACAACTGAACTCCTTTTATAAAAACCCAAATAGCTTTGGTGGGGTTTAGAACTAGAATGTCAATAAAATTGTACAATTTGCAACAGATTTAGGGGCTGCTGATATGGTAGTATTTCTACATAGGGACTAGTCTCGGACAAGCAAATGTACTATCTGTTACACAAGCCTATTTGACTGGAAAAGAGTAGAAAAAACAGGGTAACTTCAGCAGATGTTTTGATGTACTCAGACTTGTACCTTCACTTAAACTTTAATAAAATATCCCAGATATTAATTTTAATTGTGTGCGTCATAACAATAAAAAATCAAAAGTAGTGATTTTTCAAGTATCTCTTTAGCAAGCTCAAACTGGAACACATGATACAGCGTCATTAATCAATTAAAAACTTGAATGAATGGCAATTTTGGCGTTTTGATTGCCAGGAGAGGAAATTATTATTTCCTTAGAGGGATGCATATCTTGCAATATCTTGCAATATCTTGCAATATCTTGCAATATAGTCGGAAAGAGAAAATCGCTAGTCAACTGCAACTGAGCCGAGTGAACGATAACAGCTATGTCTTACGTCTCCCTGTTTAAAAATATACCAGAACTCTTAAGCCAGCCAATTGGGATAGCAGCTATAGCATCTCTTGGCATCCACGGTGCGATCGCGATGATTGTGCCATTGATGCCTATGGATTCTAGCAAATCCAAAGATACAGCATCATCCAAAACCGTCGGACTTTTGGAATTAAGCCAAGCCGATCAAAGCCGTTTACCGCAAAGCACGCCCCAAATTGGTTTACAACAACTTCCTCCAATAGCGCCACTTTCTGCTCCCAACTTTAGCGCCCAAACTCTATTGCCCCCAGTGGCACCAGCGCCATCCAGTCAGCTAATATTGCCTCCGCTACCCCCATCATCAAATAACTATCGAGTCTCTTCCTTGCCTACAAGGCAGTCTTTGCGGATGATTCCTAGTGATAATTTGCGATTTGACGCCTCTAAATTTGATAGTTCTAAATTCAATAGCAGCCCTAAATTCTCTCTATCGGCTCCTCGTGTAAATGTCAGTGACACCAAATACGAAGCGCCTCAGCCTCTGGCTGTAAATAGATTACCAGAATTGCAATCGCAGAAAATACCTGATGATATTCTGCAAAATGCCCAATCTCCGAACCTACCTGACACTACCCCCATTGCAACAGCACAGGTAAATACGACACCACAGATGGCGCAATCGGTTAATGATGCGTCTAGAATTGCTCAAAACCCATTGATAAATTCTCTAAAACAAGCTCCAAGAACTGGGGATAGCTTAACTTTAATTAGGGGAACCGCGTCACAAGCACCCAATTTATCTGCGAAAGGAACTCAACTGGCAATTGCACAGCTAGACTCCTACGCAAACCTGAGAAAAGAAGTCCAGCAACAATACCCCAACGCTGAACAAAAACCAGTCATCCGCCAAACATTACCCACGAAGAAGCCGAATCTTGAAGGTGCTGTTTTGGGTGTATTAGTGGTAGATCCTGATGGTAAAGTCTTAGATATCAAGTTTCAAGATAAGTTAGTTTCCCCGGAATTGAAATCAGAAGCAAGGGAATACTTCAACAAGCAATCCCCCAAGGGAGATAAACGGATCAGTTCCTATCCATTTAACCTAAGTTTCCAAAACAATATTAGCAACACCACTGGGGCTACTCAATTATCTGCACCGGGAATTAATAACAATCAGCTTACCCCCAAACCATTTCCTGAACTGCTAATCAGAAATAACCAGCCTTCGCCTCCATCGACAGGTACTCTTAAACCATTAGCTGCACCAGGAGTCAATGGCAATCAGCCTAAGTTTTTACCGACAGCTGCTCCCAAACCATTATCTGAACTGCGAATCAGAAGTAACCAGCCTGCGTCTTTACCGGCAGGTACTCTTAAACCATTATCTGCACCAGCAGCTACTTCTAAACCATTCCCTGAACTGCAAATCAGAAATAACCAGTTTACACCTTCATCAGCGGCTACTACTTCCGAACCGCTAATGCTGCCGAGAGTCAATAAGAGTCAGCCTACACCCTCTGCTGAATCGGATGGAAAATTAGTAGAACGGTTGCGCGAAGTGAAGGAAAACAGACAAAAGTCTAATCCAGAAAAATAATCACCAGATGGTGATTTTGGATTAAGAACAAGCTAGAAGCTATGAATGATAAATTCAGAACCTTTATCATTCATCTTTAAAATATCGTTTTTAGTAGTTGACGAACTAGCGATCGCTAGTTCGTCAATTCGTTAGAAGATTCTAGTAATGAAATGTACTAAGAGATTTCCAACAAAAAAATTCTCTAATCTTGTGGGGTGAGTGTCTTGCGCGCCTTTAGTTATAGCGGTTCTCAGTTGAGTGAGGTACAAGAACCCCACCCCCAACCCCCTCCCCGCAAGCGATAAGGGGGCTATGACGTACCTCATGTGATTAGGAAACGCTATATTGGTCTACGAAGGACACCGACCCACAATAAGTAGGACGTATGGCTACTTTACCAGCCTTGTTCTGCATTCTGAAAAACGTAAGCAGCTACCTCCAGAATCTCTTCAGGACTTAACTTGTCTTTAAAGGCAGGCATGGCATTTTTTCCATTTTGGACTTGGTGGATAATCGCCTTGATTGAGTCGCTATTATAATTTTCTAGGTACTTTGACAATGCTTCCTTTTTCAAGGTTTTCTGGCTAATAAGGATGTTACCGCCACCTATATGGCAAGAAGCGCAGTTAGCCTCAAAAATTTTAGCCCCATTGGATGTTTCGGCAGCTAGTGCTGGACTAATGAATGTCAATTTGAATAAAGCGATCGCCAACAGTAAGATTAATAAAGTATTCTCAACAGAATTTCCTCGCAACAAGCCTCCAGCAAGAGTATAAACGCGATTCATACCTTGATTAAGTCAAGTTTGATCAAAATTGGCGGTAACGAGTTTACCCCTCTATCGCCACAGGTTACTTAGCGTCTTAGGGGAGGATAAGACTCGTTACCGCCATTTATCCATTGTATGCGTCACTCTAGGAGTGTAGCGTGTTGCTATGAGCTAATTTCAGAGAACGAAGCCCAGAAAATTATCTTGTGTCAATGAGGATGTTTCTAGCCTTCGACAGTGATTGTACCAACCATGCCAGCACCACGGTGGGGTTCACAGTAGAAGGTGTAGTCACCAACAGGTGCGTCTGTGGGGAAGATGGTTATTTCCTTTTGACCAGCACTCATCAGCAAATTCTTATGAGACAGAGATTTTGCTAAAGCGGCATCCTTGGCGGGGTTTTTGGCAGCATCAAACACAACATTATGGGGAGGAACTTTGTTGTTCACCCATTCAATTGTGTCACCTGGTTTAATTGTCAACTTTTTCGGTTCAAATGCCAGCATTCCTTTATCGCTACCCAATTTCACCTTGTAGGTTTCAGCCGAAGCACTGGGAGTAAAAACAGCGAAGCTGCTAACAACTAAAAGAATTGTCAACACAGCTAAACTAAGGCGTCGCCAGCTTGCCGAAATAAATTTCATGGCTCTCTCCTAACAAAGAATTTTTTTTTCCTTTCTCATTTTAAATAAAATCAACGCCAAAGTATGACAATCTGTCATAGATAAATTTTTTTTAAGAATGGGGAGCAATTTATTGCAAAAAGTTTTGCAATCAGTAATAAATACTAGACTGCCATAACTCAAAAAGTCTGTGAATTAAAGGTAAACAGTAAAATAATAGATTTTTTTTCTTGAGGAATATTTTGTGCTGCTGCGAGAACGAAAGCAGCTAAACTTTGGTGAAAACTGGGGAATGGGGAATGGGGAATGGGGAATGAATTCTGCCCTATGCCCTATGCCCTATGCCCCAATGACTCAACACTAATTCCAGGATTTAGTAATAGATTTTTCCGCCTCCCCACTTAGTGCCAACGATTTTGGGTTGTAAGAGAATATGACCCGCGATCGCCTCCAAGTCATCATCTGTCAAATTTCGCATTGTTGTGAAAATATCTGCACTTTTGATACTGGGGTGGATTTCGGAAATCTCTTCTTCCCCGTCGTAAGTAGTGGGATTTTTCAGGTAATCCACCAAGCCCTCAATGTTATTACGGTTGGGTCTTGCCAGTGCCAGGTCTTCTGGAGTGAGTCCTACGTTCTGATTTGTTTTGGTAACTCCCCCAGCATGACATTGGGCGCAAGCGTAATTAAATAAACGTTTGCCTTCTTTAACTTGTTTAAGGCTGAGTACGGTAACTTCACCCTGAGCATTTAATGGCACTGTTCGGGTAGCTTTGTCCAGTTCCACTGCTGTCGCGCTTCCGACAAGCAACTGAAACGAGAGTAAAACAGTAACCACAACAACGCCAATTAGTCTTCTAAACATGTTTCCCCTTAAAAATTTTAACGCTCGACACAGCTAAGAAAGCGATTCTCAATCTCCAAGCTGCTAATTGCTAATGACTCATTGTTTTTTGTCATTGGATATCAATGATTAGCCAAAGCCCGAGATAACCCTTCAGGTAACCTCGCGATCATCGCCCATCGAGTCGCTAGTACCTTTTGGGCGTATTTCAGACGATATTTGGGAAATAATTGCTTTTGCATCTTCTAACGCCAAACGAGTCTTTTGGTGTTTGTAAGGAATTCCCAGTTGGTTGCACAGAGAAAACACTTTTTCTACAGGAATGCTGTAGTCGGCTGCTATCTCTGCGATTGATAGGTCTGCAAAACCCATAATGCTTGTTAACTGATAGATAGAGATTGAGTCGCTGTAATACCAATATCACGTTAGGAGTGCAATTTGTTGCCCAAAATACTGTTTGGGAATCGGGAGGGGGATAAGAGGGCAGGGGCAGGGGGATCAGGGGAAGAATTTTTAATTCTTGACTAATTACATTTAGGAAAATTAACAAAAAACTGCCGCACCATGAAGATAAAAGTGGCATTAAGCATGCTAGGGATAATCATCCTTTAATCAAATCCGTTCGCCTCCGAAAAGTCGCCTCTGAATTAAAGTGATAGCAATGATCACTGCTGCTAACAAAAATGCGATCGCAACTGGATATTAAGCTACCTGCCACGGGTAGCGTAGTTAACTACCGCCAATAATAACGATCGCGATCGCCAATCCCAAAAAATTAAGTAATCTTTTCTTGATCACAGACAAATAACAGTCTCTCTTCTTACTTATACCTTGTGTTATTAAAGAGTGATAGTTTACTTATTTGAAATTTTGGTTGAAAATTGCAAGCTAAAATAACGAAAACTTATCAAGAATGCTAACGGAAGCATACTGAGTTCCTCAACAACCGGATTTATATCAGGATGTTTTACTGATAAACATACATTATGGATTTTGTTCAGGTTGAAACAACTGCGCTACGGACTCTGGAAATTTCCGAGATTGCCTTACCATCAACAGCACTTTCTCCAACCTCTCGAATTCCCAAAGATGCTGTTCGCACCAGCTTAAAAGCTTCCACTGCGGATTGTGTTTTAGCATCCGTTTACTCCCTTGGAACTGGCGGGATTTTACTCAGTAATTTTTTGGTGGAATTGGGTGCTAGTCCAGTGGTATTTGGGATGCTGTGCTCTATCCCCATGTTGGTCAATCTTATTCAGCCGTTGGGTGCTTACTTGTCTGAACGTAGCACCAGCCGCTTTCAATATTCTCTTCGGACACACGGAATTGGTCGGCTGCTATGGCTGGTTCTAGTAATCGGTATTGTAGGCGCAAGCTTGGGGGTGATTGATACTCACGAGTTAGTGATATTGACACTCTTGATTGTTCTATTTAGCCATCTTTTGGGAGGACTAGGAACGGCATCGTGGTTAAGTTGGGTAGCAATGATAGTTCCCCGGCGATTGCGAGGCAGGTATTTTGGGATACGCAATAGTGCCGGGAGTCTCACCAATTTGATTTACGTACCGATGGCCGGTCTAGCTGTATCACATTGGTATGGTGGAAGTATCCAAGGCTATGGGGTGGTTCTGCTGGTAAGCATTGTGTTTGGGATTGTGGGATTGGGGTGTCAATATTTCCAGGTGGATATGAATCCGCGATCGCAAAACACTTATTATGGCAACTTACTTCAAACAAGTGAGATTCAGCCAGAGGTTACAAAAGATGAATCTTCTGAAGTATCTCAATCAATTGATCCACCACAAAACCAATTAGCTAACAGTGTTTGGAAAAACTCTAACTTTTTGAGATTTCTGTTGTATTGCAGCTTCTGGGCGCTTGCTGTTAACCTCAGCAGTCCTTTTTTTAACCTCTATATGCTCGACACGCTCGATTTAGACGTGAGCTATGTGACTATCTACAACAGCCTTCAGGCGGGGGCGACTTTGCTGATGCTCATCGTGTGGGGCAAATTAGCAGACAAAATAGGCAATCGTCCCATCCTGATCTGTATTGGGATTTTGGTTGCAGCCACACCACTGCTTTGGCTGGGTATTGGTGCTGATCACCTTGACATTTGGTTGTGGTTGCCCCTGTTACACATCTTGGCTGGAGGGACTTGGGCGGCGATTGATTTGTGTAATAACAATATACAATTGGCGATCGCACCAACTAAAAATCAGTCTATCTATTTTGCGATCGCAGCTGCGGTTGCTGGAGCTAGTGGTGCTTTAGGCACAACTATAGGCAGCTTTATCGTCCAATTTGCTCAGTTTGGAGGCTTGCTGGGGTTGTTCGCCCTCTCTAGTCTATTTCGACTAACAGCGCTTCTTCCATTGCTTTTTGTCAAAGAGCCAGAGAGAGCATGAGGGAGCCAAAAGTGAGGAGTTATGAATTTTACACTCATAACTCTTCACTCCTAACTCATCACTTTTGACTTTTGACTATTCTGCGGCGGTAGAAGTCAAAGACATTGTTTCCCACAACACCATTTGAGGTGTTGTCAATACAGGCTGGTGTAGGGCAATCAGCTGAGTTAAGGTGTTCTTTAATTGGGTACGGGGTACGATATCATCAACAAAACCGTGCAGGAGTAAATCTTCAGCAGTCTGGAAATTCTCGGGTAGTTTTTCCCGCAGGGTTTGCTCAATCACTCGCCGACCGGCAAAACCAATGGTTGCCTTGGGTTCTGCCAAAATGATATCGCCCAACATCGCAAAGCTAGCGGTAACACCGCCCGTTGTGGGATTAGTCAAAACAGGAATATATAATAATCGGGCGTCTTTATGGCGCTGTAGGGCTGCGGAAATTTTCGCCATCTGCATTAGGGAGAGCATTCCTTCTTGCATTCTCGCGCCACCAGAGGTGCAGACGATAACTACAGGATACCGCCGTTGAGTGGCTTGCTCAATCATGCGGGTGAGTCTTTCTCCTACGACCGAACCCATGCTACCACCCATGAAGCGGAAGTCCATAACCCCAAGGGCAATGGGCAAACCATTAATTTGACCTAAACCAGTTCTAACTGCGTCTATTAAGCCAATTTTATCTTGGGTTTCCCGCAAGCGATCGCTGTAGAGTTTGCGATCGCGAAATTCCAACGGATCGGTTGGACGCAAATGCTCGTCTAGCGGTTTCCAGGTATTATTATCTATCAATTGACGGATGCGCTCATCGCTGTCTACCCGATTGTGATGACCACATTCGGTACAAACCATCTGATTGGCTTTCAGGTCTTTTGTATATGCCAACACACTGCACTTAGAACATTTGTGCCACAGCCCATCAGCAATTTCACGCTCTTGGCGTTCGAGGCTGGTAGATCCTGACTTCCGTCGATTGGCAAACCAATCAAATAGAGACTTTAAACCACGTGATTCTTCGTTGTTAGCCATTTTTTATTTTATTTTAAGTGGGTATGAGGTCGAAAACATGTCAAGCCGTATCGAGTTGTCCTTAGCCTTTCGTCATTTGTCTTTATTAATGACTAATAACTACATCGTTAAACTACGTTTTTAAGCAATTCAGACCTTAATTTTCATCTTTGGTTGCCAGCTTAACGAAAATACTTATACCAATACAAGTCTCCTGCTCTTTTTTTCAGAAGACTTAATTATATGGACGTAGTGACAAAACCATGAGAATACGAACCTCCAAATAAGATGCTCTCCCCCTCCCACCCTAATCAATTATTTGTATTGCTGGGTTCTGAACAATCAGCATCTGTTGCACTAGTTGCGCTTGCCAACGGTTAATCGTCGTTAAGAGGGTAATACAAGTCACAAGCTGAATCTTATCAAAATGTAAAGGGCAGATGGGGTAATGTTGGTTACAGTCACGAGTTATAAATATTTTTTATGAATGGGCATTGGGCATTGGTTATTAATTATTCTCCTCTGCTACCCCTTCTCGCCCTGCCCCCTTGCCTCTTCCCCACTCTCTACACCAATTCAAGATGCTGGAAAAAATAACCGCAGGTAGCTAGATAAAATGGCTTCGCCGCTAAAGAGGGTAATCACAGATCCTAAAGCCAGAAAAGGCCCAAAAGGCATCTTTTGTCCTAACCTTTGTCGCGATCGCACAATTGCACCACTGCCAATTAATGCTCCTAGCACACAAGCAATAAAACTAGCTAAGAGCAAATATTTCCAGCCTAACCAGGCTCCCATCATGGCTGCTAACTTGGCATCACCTGCACCCATTGCAGCTTTACCAAAAGTAATTGAACCCAATAGGGCGATCGCATCAAACAGCCATAAGCCCAATACTGCACCGACTATCGCCATCATCAGGTGATTTACCAATGCCACGGAACTAGCCTCTGGTAAAAAACCAACCACCATTTGAAACAAAATCCCCACCACCAAACCCGACTGAGTAAGTGGATTGGGTAAAGTCATTGTATCTAGGTCGATAAGCGATAGCGCCAATAACCAACTACAAAAAGCCCAATAGCCTATTGTTAAAGTCGAAACTTGGAATACCAAAAAAACTAGTAAAAAAATTATGCCCGTTACCCCTTCTACCACAGGATAACGGACAGAAATTTTGCTTTTGCAATATCGACACCGCCCTCTTAATGAAAGCCAGCCAAATACTGGCACATTGTCATAAGCTTTTAGCTGGTTTAAGCATTTAGGACAACGAGAAGGCGGCCAAAGAATTGACAACCCAGCAGGTAGCCGATAAACAATAACGTTGATAAAACTGCCAATAGATGCACCCAAAGCAAAGACCATTACACTCGCCGGAATGGCGAACAAAATGTCCATACAGTAATTTGTCCTTTGTCATTTGTCCTGTGTCATTTGTCGTTTATCTTTTGTCCTTTGTCGAGAACTAATCAGAACTTACGCAAACAATAGCCGAAACCCTTATTTTTAGGTAGGGGCAATTCATGAATTGCCCCTACATCGTGTAGTTTTGCGTAAGTCCTACTAATGACTAATGACTAATGACCAATGACTAATGACTAATACATGTGCGATTCTATTTGACTCAAGGGCACAAAACATTCTTGAGGTAAAATAACTGGTTGGTTAGTGAAAATAACCTTACCTCGATGAGTCACACGATTAATTGCTACACCGGAAGGTTGCCCAGCTATTTCGGGATGTACTTCACAGTGAGTATAGTATATCTGCCCGGCGGCTCTGATTAGGGCGGGATCAATCAAAGGCGATTGGTTCTTTGGGGCGGTAAAATTTACTTGACCTTGTCGTAATGCGTACACTATCGACTGTTATTTGATTGCTAGATTTCCCTTTAGTCTACCCGAAACTTATAGCAAAGGTTGCCAAATTGCCTAAGTGGCATTATTTATTATTTTCCTTCAAGAACTAAAATCAGTGCATCGCCCATAGCGCGGCAACCTAAAAGGTTTTTTCCTGGAGAAATTATATCCCCGGTGCGATCGCCTTGTTCTAAAACTTGCAATACGGCTTGTTCGATTTGATCTGCTGCTTTTGGCTGGTCTAAACCGTAGCGTAACATCATCGCCGCACTCAAAACCTGTGCTAGAGGATTTGCTTTATCCTGTCCGGCAATATCTGGGGCGGAACCGTGGACTGGTTCAAATACACCAGGCCCGGAAGCACCCAAACTAGCTGAGGGTAACATCCCAATACTACCTGTGAGCATGGCAGCAGCATCAGAGAGAATATCGCCAAACAAATTGCCTGTGACGATGGTATCGAACTGCTTGGGAGCGCGTACCAACTGCATAGCAGCATTATCTACATATAAATGAGAGAGTTCGATATCAGGATATTCCGTACTAAGTTGGGTGATGCGATCGCGCCACAACTGAGATACTTCTAATACGTTTGCCTTATCGACCGAACAAAGTTTTCCACCGCGTTTTTTAGCGGTTTCAAACGCCACTCGTCCAATACGTTCAATTTCCGATTCGGTGTAAACCATTGTATTTACACCGCGTTTCTCACCAGTTTCTGTGGCAAAAATCCCCTTGGGTTTACCAAAGTAAATCCCGCCAGTGAGTTCACGCACCACCATAATATCCACGCCTTCCACAACTTCGCGTTTCAAAGTCGAGGCGTCGATTAGCTGGGGCAAAATTTTGGCTGGCCGCAAATTGGCAAATAATCCTAAACCTGCGCGTAGCCCTAACAAACCTGCTTCAGGGCGTAAATTAGATGGCAGAGAATCCCATTTATAGCCTCCAATGGCTGCGAGTAATACAGCATCACTGTTACGGCAAGTATCTAGAGTGGCAGATGGTAGGGGTTCTCCTGTAGCATCAATTGCTGCACCACCGATGAGGGCTTCTTGGAATTCAAACTTCAGATCAAATTGCTTCCCTACGACTTTCAGCACATCTACCGCCACTGCCATAATTTCAGGGCCAATGCCATCGCCGGGGAGTAGAGTAATGCGGTAGTTCTGGGTCATAGCTGGTTATTACTAGGTAAATGCTTGCAGATTAAATATCATACCTAGCAAAATGTACCGATGGAGTTTTTAATTTATTTAGATGTGTGTTGTCTGAATCGCCCTTTTGATGACCAGACACAGGAGAGAATTCGTTTGGAAGCTGAGGCGGTGCTTCACATTCTGGCTATTGTTCAATATCATGAGCAAGAAATAAGCATTGAGTTGGTAATCGAAAAAATACCGTAGCAACTCCGTAAATTTAAGTGCGTTGGCGTTGGCGTAGCCTCTGGTAGAGAAGCCTTGCCCGTACCCCTACTTAAAAGCCAGTTATGCGTAGTGGACGCATCCAGAAGGCATCGCCATCTACCCGATATGAAAAACTTGCTGCTAATTATACAGCCATGATTGCGTTCGCTTCATTCTTTTGTGGTTATAGTTTTGGAAACACGCCCTAGTACGAATGTTGTAAAGTCTAAACTGGTGAAGTCTTTTAATTCCCCATGTAGAGAGAATCTCACCACTAGAAGCGTGAAAGAATCAAAAACAGAACTAGTGAGGATCATGTATAATTCAGAAGCAGCTTTGGAAAAAGCAAGAGTGCGTGTAGGTTTGGTGGGTACTGGGTATGCGGCAAAGTTTCGGGCTAAGGCATTGCTCGATGATGAGCGATCGCGATCGCAGTTAATCGCAGCTGTTGGTCATACCGCAGAAACAACAGAAAGCTTTGCCAAAGAGTACCAGATTGAAGCGTTGAGTTCTTGGCAAGAGCTAGTAAAGCGTGAAGATATAGACTTAGTGGTGATTTGCACTATCAATCGAGATCATGGTGCGATCGCTCGTGCAGCCCTTACCAACGGCAAACATGTGATTGTAGAATATCCTCTTTCGTTGGATGTAGTCGAAGCTGAAGAACTTATTGCCTTAGCCAAAGCACAACAAAAACTCCTACACGTTGAACACCTGGAACTTTTGGGTGGTTTGCATCAAGCCTTGAAGCAAAACTTAGCCAAAATTGGTGAGGTGTTTTATGTTCGCTACAGCACCATCAATCCCCAGAATCCTGCACCCCGCAAATGGACTTATAACCACGAGTTGTTCGGTTTTCCGTTAATTGGTGCCTTGTCTCGCCTACATCGTCTCACCGATTTATTTGGTAAAGTATTTACTGTTAACTGTCACCAGCGATATTGGGAAATAGAACCGGAATATTATCAAACCTGTCTCTGCACTAGTGAACTGTGCTTTAACAGTGGACTTTTAGCCCAAGTAGTCTATGGCAAAGGCGAAAGTATTTGGCAATCAGAACGCAAGTTTGAAGTTCACGGAGAAAAAGGTGGTTTAATTTTTGATGGTGATACAGGAATTTTCATCCAGCCAGGGGAAACAACACCTATAGAGGTTGGCCCTCGCCGGGGTTTGTTCGCTAAAGACACGAGTATGGTGTTAGACCATCTTTTTGATGGCACTGCTTTGTACGTTACCCCAGAGGAGAGCTTGTATACCCTAAAGGTTGCTGATGCTGCACAAAGAGCTGCACAGACAGGGTTAACTATGTTTTTGACATCCTCACCGGACTAAAGCCACGGTGATTCCCAAACATTACTATTTGGGTTCCTGCTTCATAGCAACTGCCTCCACCTCCCGAAGGGTAATAGGTCTTACGTTCGCTCACAGGCTTTGGCTTTGAGCCTCCCGCAAGAGAAAGCGGTACTCTAGTATTATACCAAAAGCCGTCCTATAAAGACGGGGTTTTAGACCCAATTTTTCGTTAAGTATGAAAACTGAACTAATTGTGATTTTATCCCAGCGAGAATTAGACAAAATGCGTCAAGCTGGGCGTTTAGCAGCCAAACTTCTCCAGCATCTCGAACCGTTTGTGAAGCCAGGAGTTAGCACTCTTGAACTAAATGATGAAGCCGAACGTTGGACGCAAGCGCATGGAGCAAAAAGCGCACCCCTTGGCTATAAAGGTTATCCCAAGTCTATTTGCACTAGTGTAAATGAGGTAATTTGTCACGGCATTCCCAATGGCAAACAAATTCTCAAGGAAGGTGACATCATTAATATTGATGTAACGCCGATTGTTGAGGGTTATCACGGTGATACATCCAAGACATTTTTTGTTGGTACTCCTTCCCCAAAAACCAGAAAGCTGGTAGAGGTGACAGAAGAGTGTTTGCGCTTGGGTATTGCTGAAGTTAAGCCTGGGGGACGCATTGGAGACATTGGTGCAGCCATTCAAGAGTATGCTGAAGGACAAGGCTTTTCTGTAGTGCGAGATTTCGTTGGACACGGCATCAGTAATATTTTCCATACTGCGCCGGATGTTCCCCACTATGGCACACGCGGTAAGGGCAAGCGCCTCAGACCAGGGATGGTTTTTACTATTGAGCCAATGATTAATGAAGGGACTTACGAAGTCGAGCTTCTGGGCGATAAATGGACTGCGGTAACGCGCGATCGCCAGCTTTCTGCTCAATGTGAGCATACCTTAGCTGTAACTGAAGATGGGGTTGAAATTCTTACACTACCGGAAGGCGAGAATTACTAGACTGGTAGATTTTTCTACTACTTGATTAACATAATGACTCAAACTCTTGCTGCGGAAAATGTCACACTTGAGCAATTAATATTGCTCTAATGTACTCCAGATTTTGAAGCGTATTAGTCAATTAACTTTTGCCTGATTAAAGATAGTTAGGAACGTGGATTAAATAAAATGCAAAACTTCATCCTGTCTCTAGCTTCCCTCTCCTTTATAAGGAGAGGGATTGAGGGTGAGGTAAGCCAGGGACATAAATTGTATGTTATTTAATTCTTATCCCTTAGAATAATTAATAGCAGCCATATCTGCTCTTCTTCTGAACCTGGAAGGACAAATCTCTATGGTTTCAGCCACTATTAATACAAGTAATCTTAACTCTGAGGCATTCGTTGCTGGCTATCTGGATGATATACGCTACGAGTTAATCGATGGAGAATTAATCCACTTGGAACCCACTGGACTTCATGAACAGGTAGCTGGGTTAATTAATCGTAAGCTGAACGTCGCAATTGATCTGCTCAACTTGCCTTGGTTTATTCCCATGAAATGCCTGATTAAACCATTAGGTCAAAATTCAGCCTTTAGACCCGATGTTGTGATTCTTGATTAGACGGCTTTGGCGAATGAGCCATTATGGAAAACTGAGCGAGTGATTACATTAGGCAAGTCTGTGAAATTGGTAGTGGAGGTTGTTAGCACCAATTGGCAGAATGACTATGCCCGGAAAGTGGAAGATTACGAAGCTTTAGGCATTGGGGAATATTGGATCGCAGATTATCTAGGGCTGGGAGGCAAACGCTACATTGGCTTATCCAAAGAACCTGTAATTACAATTTATCAGTTAGTCAATGGAACTTATCAAGGACAACAGTTTAGGGTAACAGAACGCCTCATCTCCCAAACATTTACAGACTTGAATTTGACCGCAGAACAGATATTTGTTGCAGGTCGCTATAGTTAGAGATTAAGGAATATGTGGCGCTTTTTGGGGATAAATATTTACACTTTTTAAAGGTAAAAACAGGAGTGTGAATTTTGTCAACTAAAAATCAACATTTATTGCATGATAAAGTAAAACATATATGGAGGTAAGATTATGACCCAAGCGTTGCCCAAATTACTAACCTTCAATGAATTTATCGAATGGTATCCCAACGATGGAAAACGCTATGAGTTGCACAAAGGAGTAATTATTGAAATGCCGCCTCCAACCGGAAAACATGAGAAAGTTATTGCGTTTTTGTCGCGGAAATTAACCGTGGAGTTTGATCGTCTTAATTTACCCTACGGAATTCCCAAAACTGCATTGATCCAAACTCCTTCTGCCGAATCCGCTTATTCACCTGATGTGTTGCTGCTAAATCTTGATAATCTCGACAATGAACCGCTTTTTCAAAAACAGTCAACAGTAAGCCAAGCAGCATCGGTTCCAATAGTTATTGAAGTTGTTTCAACCAACTGGCGAGACGATTACTACAATAAACTTAGGGATTATGCTCGCGTAGCGTCTCGAAGAGAGGAAATGGGCATTCCCGAATATTGGATTGCTGATTATGCTGCATTGGGTGCAAGAAAGTTTATCGGCAATCCCAAACAACCTACTATTTTTGTATGCGAATTAGTTGATGGTGAATATCAAATGACACCGTTTCAAGATAACACCGCGATTTCATCACCTACCTTTCCCCAATTAAATTTAACTGCACAGCAGATTTTTAATGCGGCTAACTAATTTTTTGTAACTATCTTCCCAACTTATTAGGAATACCTTCACAACCGCCGGGAATAGTACCTCTGGTTTTTTCGCCACCCCAAGTGCAACAATAGCAACGTGCAGACTCAGACATCCGTTGCACATTAGTGAAATCGGCATTTTCTACCACAGCGCCAGTTTGTTCGCCGGTTTCATAATTTGGTCGTTCAGTGCGACTACGGGGTGATGCTTTATCTACTACACCGTAGAATAAGCGAATACCGTTGATGTCGGCACCACTGAGATTAGCACGATATAAAATTGTGCGGGAGAGGTTGGCTTTTACTAAATCACAACCGCTCAGATTAGCGCGGACAAGATTAGCTTCGCTCAGATCAGTCCAACGTAAATCGGTACCAGAAAGGTCTGCTGCGGCTAGTGTTACGCCTAAATCAATGACGCGCACACCTTCTAGTCGGTCTTCTGCATAACCGCCACTCCCGTCGAGAATGGCTCGACCTAATAGGCGATCGCGTTGTAAGGGTGATAGCAACTTGGAACGTGAGAGAAAGCGGAGAATTTTCGCTTTACCACTGCCATCTACACTACTTAAAATTGCCGCCGTACGTCCTTCGGCGATCGCTCTCTCTTGGGGCCAATCTTCTAATAATCCTTCTTGATCTAATACTAAGTCTGAAACGCCCTGGAAATAGGAATCAATTGTCTGCTGCTGGGTAATTATGTTTTGCTGAACTGTCAGCAGGTTTTGCTGAATTGTCAAGTCTTTGGAAATAACATATTGTCGCCACGCCACGTAAACGGCGATGACGGCGATCAGAATTTGCCCTAAAGCACCAAACCATTCTGCTAGGGTTCCAGCAATGTCCCAGTTAATCTGGCGTCCCCAAACTAGCAAGCGATCGCCCACACCTGTAAACTTGATTAAGCCGATGATCGCTACTATTAGTCCCAAAATGGCAACAAACAGGGTGCGTTCTTGGGGTGAAAACCACTCGTATAATACTTTTTGCAACCAAGGCAATAATATCGCTAGGGATAACAGCAAAGTTATCACCGTTCCAATAATGCCGACAATCCAGTTATTGAGGATAACTCCAATGAAGGTGATGGCGATCGCTAAGAGGATGAGCAGCAATGCCCTCGGTTTAACTGTGAATTGATCAGTAGTGGGTTGCTTGAAGTCAGAACGAGCTTGTTTGAGAGCAGTTATATGTTGCGGAGATTGCAAAGATGCGATCGCTGCTAGTGCTTGTTGTGTCGCCAGTACTTCTGAGCTTAGGTTTTTCTCAGTTGCACTCCCGTCAAAGTCATCCGGTTGCAAGTCGTTTTCGGTGGCTGGTTCTGGGGTTGGTAGATTAGAGGAATCGGATTCAATCGTCATGTTTTCTATTTTGCCCCCTCAATCCACGTTATGCAGCGTTCCTACCGCAGTAAATTCTTAAAAAACAGGCTGAAGATTATCCTGCTTGTCCTTTTGACAACTACGACTATTGCCCTAACAGTCATCGCTAGACCTGTTAATCACCTGAATTTAACAGCCTGGAGCGATCGCGTCTGTTGCTTACTGATGTCAAAAACCATAAGTAAATGCAGAAATAACTATCAGCCTATACTATGCTCTTTAGGGGCAGGAAAAAATCATCACGAAATCGGATGGAGTTGGGACAAGATTTAGCTTTGGGATTAAAAATTGGTATTCATACCGGTTCGGTAACGGCTGGGATAATCGGTACTAAGAAATTTGGTTACAACATTTGGGGAGAATCGGTTTACTTAGTCATGCGCTTGTACACTCAAGCGGAACTCAACAGTATTGTGATGACTCGTGCTGCTTATGAGTGGGTGGCGGACTCATACACTTTGGTGCAATATCGACCAATGCATATTGACATCATTGGCGAGGTGGACACATGGATTTTGGTTACTGCTGCTAGGGTGTCAATGAGCAAAGTTGACTTGGTGCAATCATCCTTTGCAAAAGTTCAGCCGATCGCAGCTACCGTCGCCGAACTATTCTATCAACGACTATTTGAATTAAGCCCCTCATTGCGACCTCTATTCAAGGGGAGTATGGAAGATCAGCAACGCAAGCTGATGAGTACACTAGCGATCGCAGTTGAAGGATTACGCCAACCGGCAGGAATTATCAAGGTTGTGCAAGAACTAGGTAAACGACACGTCAGTTACGGAGTGACAGCAGAGTATTACGACGTGGTGGGAGAGGCTTTACTATGGACACTAGAGCAAGGGTTAGGAGAAGCATTTACCCCTCAAGTCCGGCGAGCCTGGGAAGAAGCCTATAAATTTTTGAGTGAAATTATGAAAGACGCTGCGGCTCAGGTAGAGCATCAAAATATTGGGGTCTAGAATCATGCACCAAGACATTTTAACTTGGGCAATAGCCTTGATGCTGGGAGTCCCTGTGGTGGCGATCGCTCTCAACGAAGTAATTGAGAGATTACAACGGCAGAATATACCATTATTAGAAACACTGCAACATCTGCGGAATCTAGTTTTACCCTCTTTGACTGCGTGGCTAGTGATGCGTCAGATTCTCATTCTGGAACCTTCAGCAAACTTGGTACGTACAGGCGAAACCTTATTTTGGGTGACAATTATCTATACAGGACTATCTTTTTTAAACGCTACCCTGACAACCCGCAAAAAACCTAAAGCATGGGAAATTCGTGTCCCAAATCTCTACCTATTACTAGCAAGGGCATCAGTTGTATTGCTCATTGGGGTGCATATCCTTTCTAATATTTGGAAAATTGACTTAGCACAAATTACAACTGCTCTTGGGGTTGGTTCTTTAGTAGTAGCGTTAGCTCTGCAAGATACCCTGAGCAATTTAGTGTCAGGTTTCCTGCTACTTATGGAAAGACCCTTTGAAGAAGGAGATTGGCTAAAAATTTCGCCGCGAACAGGCACAAATTTTGAAGGAGAAGTCATTGAGATGAATTGGCGGGCTGTTCGCCTAAAAACCCGAAATAGAGACATCATTATCATCCCGAATGGAGAACTGGGGAAAACAACTTTTGAAAACTACACCTTACTCAATCCCATCCATGCAGAAAGGGTTTTTGTCAGGTTTTCTTATAATGATTTGCCTAATCAAGTTATAGATATTCTTCAAAAAGCTGTATTAGAAACTACCGGAATCGTTGCTGATCCACAACCTAACATCCGCATCAAAGAATATGGAGATTTTTTCATCAGTTACGAGCTGAAAATCTACATAAATAATTATCCTAAAAAAGATGATATCAGAGGCGAGTTGTTAAAACGAATCTACTACGCCATCAAGCGTAACAAGTTAACAATTCCCTTGCCGACTCAAATGGAATATTCTCTTGATCAAGCTTTGTTAAAAAACGAAGTTCCACAAGAAAGAATATTAGAATATTTGGAAGCTTTGCCTTATCTTGCCTTCCTCGATCCTAGTACTATCAATAAACTTGCTCGTAGCGCCATTGTTGAAGAATATGGCGTAGGTGAATGTATTGTCAAAGCTGGAAATCTCGACAAAGGATTTTTTATTGTTTGGGATGGATGCGTTAACCTCTTGGTAAAAAACTCTCAAGGGAAAGAGCAAGAAGTATTTCGTTTGTCAAGTGGGGATTGTTTCGGTGAAATGTCACTCTTAGCAGGACAACCCAGTTTAGTGGCTGTGAAGGTGGTTCAAGATTTACAGGCGATCGTAATTCCGACTGAGGTAATCATTGACTTGGCAGAACACAGTCCTAAGTTTGCTTTAGAAATCAACCGCTTAATTGAGGAGCGAGATAAGGCAATTAAGCGCATCTGAGTTACCCCCCTTAATCCCCCCTTATAAAGGGGGGAAATAATATATTTCCGGTTCCCTCCCCTTTATAAGGCTACGGTGTACACACAAGTCATCGAATTACCCAAAACAAAGGAAAAACCTCACCCTGTCCTATCGGACATCCCTCTCCTTAGTAAGGCTACCCCGTGTACACACAAATCGAATTACCCCCCTTAATCCCCCCTTTACAAGGGGGGAAACCGGAAAATCCGGTTCCCTCCCCTTTATAAGGGGAGGGTTAGGGTGGGGTAACACGGATCGTGATGGGAAGTGAGTGAACTCAATATCCGAGTTTTTACAACGGTTTCACCTTAAGTTGACACCAATGTTCATGAATTGCCCATACAACATGGATAAAAATATATGTTGTGGGGTGGGCATCTTGCCCGCCCTGATTAATCAGCGTGCAGGATGTCCACCCCACAAAATTGAGTAAATTATAAGTCCCTCTTCTTTACCGTCAGTTAAGGTGCAAGGGCATTACCCCGAATTAGACTACCAATGGTTTTGGCAGTAATTTTCAGTTGGGTGATGGGATTAGCTGGGACAACCGTCTTATACAGATAGCTATCGAATGTTAGCCGTTGTACATCAAGGTCATCGCACATTTCCACAAACGCCTCGCGGGTAGCGTTGGAACGATAGAACACGGTTTGCAAAATGTCCAGTACCTTGTAAGTGAGTCCGTATCTCTTATCCCAACGCTTCAGGTAAACCTTAAGGTCGCCTTCTGTAGGAATACGGCTACCACTGTTAGATGTTTCTACAATGGTTTCGGCACACATCCGCCCAGATTTAGCGGCAAAATAAATACCTTCACCAGAGGACTTGGTAACGTAACCAGCAGCATCTCCCACCAAAGCTATGCGACCGACAACACGACGGGGACGGGGATGTTCGGGAATTGGGTGCGCTTCTACTTTGATAATTTTACCGCCTGCCAATTTCTCGGAAGCACGGGCGCGGATACCAGCTTGTAACTGTTTGATGCTGGCTTTATTGACATGCATCGTACCTGTACCAACCGCTACGTGGTCATGTTTGGGGAAAACCCAAGCGTAGAAGTCAGTAGAAACGTCATCACCGACATACATTTCGGCGAGGTCGTTATAGTAGGCCATTTTGTCTTCGGGTAAGCGAATTCGCTCTTGGAAGGCGATCGCATAATTGTAATCCCCAGCGTCCATTTCTTTAGCAACGCGAGAATTAGCCCCATCCGCCCCAATAATTAGATCCACCTTCAGAGTTTTGGCAATACCCTGTGATATCCCATCTGTATGGTCAATGTAATGGATGGTATAGGGATCGGTATTGTTTCCTGGTATATCAAGTTTATGAACAGTGGCATTAATTAAATTTGCGCCGACTTTTGCCGCGCGATCGCGCAAAAAGCCATCTAGCACTTCCCGGCGGCACATTCCTATATATTCATCTTCATTTATCAGATTTATATCAACCTCACGATTGGAAGGCGAAATCATTTTCATCTTCCGTACTCGGCGATCGATAATCTCTGGTGGTAAGTCAAATTCACTCACCATACATAGAGGAATTGCACCCCCACAAGGCTTTGCATTGTCTAGCTTCCGCTCAAACAGGTAGGTTTCAATCCCAGAGGCTGCCAGTGTTTCTGCGGCAGATGAACCAGCAGGACCTGACCCAATAACAGCAACCCGTAGTGTCAAAGGTCTTTCTCCCAATCTTCACATTTACCGAGAGCATACTACCACGGTCTTTCTAGTGATTTGACGCTTTTCCTTCAGGTTTCTGCACAAATGCAATATTCCTTAATGTTTCGATACGAATTAGGGGTTAAAAGTAGCGTTTGTCAATTCCCGTGAAAGATTTCAAGCTTGAAGCAAGCTAACCAAATTTTGCGATGCCTTGCGGCAAGTCGCTGCGCGTCTACGCAAACCGAGAACTCAGAAGAATCTACAGAGGACGAAGCAGACACGCAGCAACGACAACAAGCATCTGGTAAAGTTGCTCAAAAATCCTCATTTATTAGCAGCAATAATACTGAGTGTTTTGATTGTGCCGATTTGGGTTGCAATTGTGCCAGCATGACTCCTGATTGTGGTTCCCTAGATTCTGGTGCTGCTGATTGTGGTTCCTTAGATTGATGTGGTGCTGCTGATTGTAGCTTCCTCGATCGCGGCAGCTACGGCGGCTAAATCTTGTTCATCTATAAATAATTATGTATGGTATATGTAAGACACAGTAATCCTAGCAAGGATCTGTAGATTTAGTTGCAGAGGTACAACAGCAGTGGGCATAGTAGTTGAGAATGTCTCCAAACAATTCGGGAGTTTCAAGGCAGTTGATGAGGTTAGCCTGGAAATTAAGAGTGGTTCGCTAGTTGCGTTGCTCGGCCCATCGGGATCAGGTAAATCTACCCTACTACGGTTAATTTCAGGTTTAGAAATGCCAGATAGCGGCAAAATCCTGCTTACTGGTAAAGACGCTACATACCAAAGCGTGCAACAGCGCAATATTGGCTTTGTGTTTCAGCACTATGCCCTATTTAAGCATCTGACTGTCAGGCAGAATATTGCCTTTGGTTTAGAAATTCGGAAGGCACAGCCAAAAAAAATTAAGGGGCGAGTAGAACAGTTACTCGAATTGGTGCAATTGACTGGACTAGGCGATCGCTATCCATCACAACTTTCTGGTGGTCAAAGACAACGGGTAGCATTAGCAAGGGCACTGGCTGTAGAACCCGAAGTCTTACTGCTAGATGAACCCTTTGGCGCACTCGATGCTAAAGTCCGCAAAGACCTACGGGCATGGTTACGCCGCCTCCATGATGAGGTTCATGTTACCACGGTTTTCGTCACCCACGACCAAGAGGAAGCAATGGAAGTCTCCGATGAGGTTGTGGTGATGAATAAAGGGCGTGTGGAACAGGTGGGGACACCAGCCGAAATTTACGATAATCCTGCCACCGCATTTGTGATGAGCTTCATTGGCCCGGTGAATGTGTTACCCAGCAACTCCAAGATTTTTCAAAGTAGCGGATTTGATGCGCCACACCCACAAGTGTTTTTGCGTCCGCAAGATGTGATTTTGGAAAAGGTTGCTAACGGTTCTACTACGGCTGCGACTGTGAGCCGTTTGATACATTTGGGTTGGGAAATTCAGGTAGAATTAACTTTCGATGATGGGCAAGTGGTGATGGCGCACTTAACACGCGATCGCTTCAACCAATTAGAGTTAGAACCAAAACAGCGAGTGTATGTGAAGCCAAAGGATGCCAAGTCCTTCCCTTTGTCTTATTCAATTTAGTTAGCAATGTAGAAGTATTTATGCTTGCTGCTTTAGGTCGCAGCAGAAAAACGTTGCCAGAATATTTGCTAAATCCACCAGTAGCCAGTGTAATCAGAGATAGATTGCACAAAGATAAAGATATACAAAAGCACCAGCCTAGTATCATACTGAGGCTGGTGTGCTGGCTTTTCACTGATTTTTTGTGAGGATTAATTTAATCCTCTAAACTTCGACTTTCTACATCGCACAGCTATATCTGCCCCTACTAACAAGGAGTCAAATTAAACCTAATTCTATAAATCCCATTGAATCCAATTTGAGTTCGCTGCCCCGCAGCTACATTTGTAGCACGCGCTATCAAAGTTGTGTTGATGCCGAAAACCGAATTCACTGGGTTAGCACACGCGTCTACTGTATCTCCTGTAATAGCTACATCTTTTAGCCATCCACCTGAAAAGCCAGAGGGGAAGTTTGCGTTTAGATCATTCGTAGATGGAATTACTTTCCCTTGAAACACTGGTCTAACACTTAGGGCAGCAGTACCCCCCTGAGGCACATTTGTAAAACCAGAATACCTCAGGTTAATGGGCTGAACTTTATAACCTTTAGGCACATTAAGCCCAATTCTGAGATTGCAAGATTCTGATACAACCTTAGGAGATACAGCTGTAGCCTGAAATCGAGGGAAAGTTACAGACAGAGTATTTCCTACCAAACTTACTACGGCATTTCCCGAGGGGCAGCCATTTCCGAAAACAGTTACTGGAACACTTTCAAACTGAAATGCTTGTGTTTGAGCCTGTGCCTCAGATAAACCCACAACATTTAAACTCAGTAGCGTCAAACTGGAAATAAGAGCAGTTAAAACTTTCATATCTTTCATCTCAAATAAGGGAAGCTTATCAGGTTTGTTGTCAATACTATGTCTCAAGACATAGAGTCAAAAACTTCTTCAGAGCGATTGGAAGAAATCTTTTGATAACTTGGTAAAGCAGCTTTTAATAGTTCAGCTTGTGGGGTAAATTAAATGCAAAACTGAATATGCATTTACAAAACCTAACAAGGATTAAAAGCGAACTTTATTTGAAACAATACAGGCCCGATTGCTGTATCGATTTTATCAAGTCGGATTTTGGTTTCTTGATTTGCAGGTATATCTCTAGCTCTTGCCGTCAGATTTGTATTGATACCAAAAATCGAACTTACTGGGTTTTTACATACGTTTATTGTGCCTAATACAATACGTACATCTTTACTCCAAGTAGCTGAGAAACCAGGCGCAAACGTTGCGTTTGGATCATCGATAGTTTGAAGTTCTTGACCTTGAAAGAGTATTTTCAAGTTCAGGTCAGCACTGCCTCCTGTAGGCACATCTGCAAAGCCAAGATACTTGACTTGAATCGGCTGAACATTAAATCCAGAGGGTACATTCAGACCGATCCGCAGATTACAGGATGCTGATACAACCTTAGGAGGTGAAGCTTTAGCTTCAAACTCAGAAAGTGTTATCGAAAGAGTATCTGCATCCAAAATTCCCTTTGCTGTTCCGTTTGGGCAACCATTTCCGAAAAGAGTTACTGGAACTTCTTGAAGCTCAAATCCTGGTGTTTGAGCCTGTACCTGAGATAAACCCACAAGATTTAAACTCAGTAGCGTCAAACTGGAAATCATACCAGTTAAAACTTTCATCTAATAACTACGCGAAAATCTGTAATCTCCTATGAATATTACATAGAATGTCAATCTCCTAATATACTTCTAGACAGAAAAACTTTACCTGGCAAACTCTTTGAGTTTTGGGCATGTCTACCAATCATTAAATGTATGGAATGCGCTCTGGTTAAAAAAGACAGAAACATGATAAAAAAATCAATTTCTGACTTAAAAATTGTTTACCAGTGTATTTCACTTATCAGAAAATAATTCAGGAGTCAGGACTTAGAATTCAGAATTGAATTCTGCACGAAAAATCAGATAACGCAGAGGTAGCGAGTCTACCAGCGAATGAATAAGTGAGTTTAAGACCCTAACTAAATCTTCTTCTTTGGAGACGCACCTGCGTTCGATTTAGTGTTCAACAATAACATGGTGGAACTGAACTCCCCACTAATTGATTCTGACTCCTGAATTCTTACTTCTGAATTCTTCTTTAATTAAGAATTGCCCTCACAAGAAGCTTTACAAATATTATACCATCAAACCATCAAAGAGAAATATATTTTACCTATCCAAAGACATATTTTTTGCAAATTGTGATTTCGTTAGATATATCAGCTACTTTGGCTTGACTTAACTATTTATCAAAACAGGAGTAGAAGATTTCTTCAGAGCAATTAGAAGAAATATTTCGATAAGTTGGTAAAGCAGCTTTACAAACAGCAGGTCTTGTAAAAAATTAAATGCAAAACTGACTATGCATTAAAAAACCTAACAAGGATTAAAATCAAACTTTATTTGGAACAATACATCCTTGATTGTTGTGTCAATTGTATTAATTCGGATTTGGGTTTCTTGATTTGCTGGTATACCTCTAGCTCTTGCAGTCAGAGTTGAATTGATACCGAAAATCGAACTGACTGGTCTACTACATGCATTTATTGTGTTTGCTATAACGTCTATATTTTTGTTCCAAGTATCTGAAAAGCCAGCCGGAAACGTTTGGTTTGGATTATTGATAGTTGCAACACTTGCACCTTGAAATGATATTTCAACCCTCAAATCAGCACTGCCTCCTGTAGGCACATCTGCAAAGCCAAGATACCTGACGCTAATCGGCTGAACGTTAAATCCAGAAGGTATATCAATACCGAACCGCAGATTGCAGGATGCTGATACAACCTTAGGAGGTGAAGCTAAAGCTTCAAACTGAGAAAATGTTACTGAAGCAGTATCTCCATTCAAAACTAGCTGTGCTGTTCCTTTTGGGCAACCATTTCCGAAAAAAGTTCCAGCAACTTTTTGAAACGTAAATCCTGTTGGTGTTTGAGCCTGTACCTGAGATAAACCCACAACATTTAAACTCAGTAGCGTCAAACTGGAAATTAGACCAGTTAAAATTTTCATCTAATAACTCCGCAAAAATGTGTAATTTCCTGTGGATATTAGCTGCAATATCAAATTCCTAAAATACTTCTACAAAAATAAAGTTTACCTAGTAGCCTTTTCCAGGTTTGAGGATTTATAGCAGTTCTTAATTGTCTGCATACTCTCTGCTTAAGGGAGACAGAAATAGGATAAAACAATCAATTTCTGAGTCAGAAATTATTTATCAACGTATTTCACTTATCAGAAAATAATTCAGGAGTCAGGATTTAGAATTCAAAATTTAATTCTATACAACTGGGGTATAGCGCAGCCTAGCGAGTCTACAGGTGATGAAAAAATGGATTTAAGACCCCATTAAATCTTCTCTTTTGGAGACGCACTCGCCTTCGATTTAGTGGTCAACAATAAAATAACGGGACTCAACCCCCCAGTAATTGATTCTCACTCCTGAATTCTTACTTCTGAATTCTGCTTCAATTCAGAATCGCCCTCATAATAAGCCTTGAGAAAATTCAAAATCACAGAAAAGTATATTTTATCTATGCAAAGGCTGACGTTTTACAAACTGTGATTTCGTTAGATTTTCAGCTACTTTGACTTTACTTAACTATTTATCAAGACAGAGATTCAAAGATTTATTGAGAGCGATTGAAGAAATCTTTCGATATAGTTGGTAAAACAGCTTTATAGGAAGTAGCTTTTAGGAAAAATTAAATGCAAAACTAACTATGCATTTAAAAAACCTAACAAGGATTAAAATCAAACTTGACTTGGAACAATACCTCACCGATTGTTGTGTCGATTGTATCAATTCGGAGTTGGGTTTCTTGGCCTATAGGTATATTTGTACCTCTTGATATCAGAGTTGAATTGATACCAAAAACCGAACTCACTGGGTTATTACATGCATTTATTGTGTTTAATACAATACCTACATCTTTGCTCCAAGTATCTGAGAAGCCAGGCGGAAACGTTTGGTTTGGATCATCGGTAGTTGGAACTTCTCTACCTTGAAAGAGTATTTTCACGTTCAGGGCAGCATTGCCTCTTCTAGGCACATCTGCAAAACCAAGATATTTGACGTTAATCGGCTGAACGTTAAATCCAGAAGGTATATTCAGACCGATCCGCAGATTGCAGGATGCTGATACAGTCTGAGGACGTGAAGCTCTAGCTTCAAACGCAGAAAATGTTATTGAAAGAGTATCTCCATTTAAAACTCCCTGTATTTTTCCCGGTGGGCAACCACTTCCCGTAAAACTTACTGGAACATTTTGAAACTCAAATCCTTGTGTTTGAGCCTGTACCTGAGATAAACCCACAACATTTAAACTGAGTAGGGTCAAGCTGGAAATAATGCCAGTTAAAATTTTCATATTGTTAGACTCCGCAAAAACGTTTAATTTCCTGTACAAATTAGCTGCAATTTAAAATTCCCTAAGACTCTTCCTTCTACACAAAAAAATTTTAACACCAGCCTCTTTGGTGTTTGGGGACTTATAGCAGTTCTTAATTGTCTGTAATACGCTTTGGTTAAAGCAGAGAGAAATAGGATACAATAATCGATTTCTGGCTCTGAAATTATATTATCAGCGTATTTCATTTATTTAAGAATTGCCATTTTATTGCCAATACTATTTTTAACAACAGATAGCCAAAGATTTCTTCAGAGCGATTGAAAGAAATCTTTGGATAAGTTTGGTAAAGCAACTTAAGAGGATGTTTTAAAACAGTATTTTGCTCTCATGATAAAGCACGGTGAAGCATCTCAGTATATGGCTGAAATCGTATTTTTTTCGTCGCACTTGACCTGAGCCAGAATGGTAAAAATATACCTTCTGGGACTTTTAAAACATCCTCTTAGAGGCATCAGCTTTTGTGAAAAATTAAATGCAGATTATGCATTTAAAAACCTAGCAAGGATTAAAAGCAAACTTGATTTGGAATAATACAGGCCCGATTGTTGTGTCGATTGTATCAATTCGGATTTGGGTTTCTTGATTTTCAGCTACATTTGTAGCTCTTGCTGTCAGATTTGTATTGATACCAAAAATCGAACTCACTGGGTTCTTACATGCATTTATTGTACCTAATGTAATACCTACATTTTTGTCCCAAACATTTGAGAAGCCAGTGTTAAACGTTGCGTTTGGATTATTGTTAGTTGGAACTATTTGACCTTGAAATAGTATTCTAACGTTCAGATTAGCACTGCCTCCTTTAGGCACATCTGCAAAGCCAAGATACTGGACGTTAATCGGCTGAACATTCAATCCAGAAGGTACATTAAGGCCGATCCGCAGATTGCAGGATGCTGATACAACCTTAGGAGATAAAGCTTTAGCTTCAAAATCAGAAAATGTTACAGAAAGAGTATCTCCATTCAAAATTCCCTCTGCTGTTCCCTTTGGACAACCATTTCCGAAAAGAGTTACTGGAACTTTTTGAAAAGTAAATCCTTGTGGTGTTTGAGCCTGTACCTGAGATAAACCGACAACATTTAAACTCAGTAGTGTCAAGCTGGAAATGAGACCAGTTAGAATTTTCATATTTTTCGACTCCGCAAAGACGTGATAATTTCTGGACATGAGCTGCGACTTAAAATTCCTAAGATACTTGTACGCAAAGGAACTTTACCCAGCAGCCTGTTTGGGGTTTTGGGATTTTTAGCAGTTATTAAATATGTTCAATACGCTCTGCTAAGGCAGACAGAAATAGGATAAAACAATCAATTTCTGGCTGTGAAATTATTTCTCAGCGTATTTCACTTATCAGACAAGAATTCAGGAGTTAAAGTTGTCAATCTAGAATTTAATTCTGTACAACTGGGGTAGCTACCCTACGAGCGGATGAATAAATGGTTTAAGGCGGCGACTAAATTGCTCGCGTAGCGTCTCCAAAGGAGAAGATTTAATGGTCAACTACAAATAGACGGGTTTTAATTCCCCACTAATTGATTTTGACTCCTGAATTCTGACTTCTGAATTTTTCCATTGAGAATTGCTCTTTAACAAGCCTCAATAAAATAATAAGTCCTCTGAGAAATATTTTATATCTATCTAAAGGAATAGATAAAGTAAATTTTAACAAACTATTACGGGAAAGTACGTAGGCACGTAGCGGTGAAACTCCGCTCTTGGCAAGGGTTTCCTACCTTGTAGGTATTGTAGTAACTGCTGTCAAGTTGCGTCAGGCGATCGCGAGTAAGATGCTGCTGTATCAGAAACACAGCCCTTATGAGCATCAATGCTTATCGTCATACATCGCTTTTACCTAAGATCATCTCAACAGCTTATTTAGCCTCGCTAAAGATAAACTAATTTTCTAAAATCTGGATTTCATCAAGTTTATTAATCACCACATCTGCACCTCGGACGTTATCCGACTTACCCACCCAAGTGATACCAATACAACCTGCGGCTTTAGCATCACGCGCCATTTGCATATCACCAACGGAATCACCCACCATCAATGTAACGCCTGGTTCGACTCCCAAAGCTTGGCAAGCTTGCAAAAATAGCACTGGATCTGGTTTACTTGGCCCCTCATCTACTCCCATTTCCAACAGAATATAATCACTTAATTGGTGATTCTCTACAAAGTTATGTACTTCTTCAGTTGTTGCAGCCGAGAGGATACCAAGTTTCAAGCCCCCTTCCTGTAGGTATTTCAACAAGTCTAAGCTACCGACAAACAGGGGTGAAGGAGTTTTTTCAATGTATTTTTCCGCTTCATCCAAAGCTTGACGGGCTATTTTTAAGGATTCAAACCATCCTCTTCCTGTTTCGGCAATATATGCCGCAGCCGCAACTTCTGTTTCACGGCGACTTGCTACCGATATCAAACCCGCCAAATCTAGAATATTCCCATTGATTCCAAATGCCATTAATAGCGGTTCCCCAATACCGGGAACTTGAGCATCTATCAACCTGGCTGCTCTTTGTGCGAGCGATCGCAAATACGTTTCTGAATCTTCTAGAGTACCGTTTTTATCAAACAAAATTGCTTGAATATTATCAAAAGTGATGTTTCTACATTTAATAGCTACCATAATATTTCATTCCATTTATTTAGTTAAAGTGAAGAGTTATGAGTTTTTATGCTTAACTCCTAACTGTTCCCAATTCTCCACATAAAAAAAGAGGGGAAAACCCTCTTTATATAATGATTTAATACTCTTACTTAAAAACAAGTAAAACTATAAATGTATTATTCTTCAATAGCTGCTGGAATTTCTTCTTCAGTTTCCGTGGCTGGTGGAATCTCTTCTTCAGTTTCCGTGGCTGGTGGAATCTCTTCTTCAGTTTCCGCAACTACTGGAATTACTTCTTCAGTTTCCGTGGCTGGTGGAATCTCTTCTTCAGTTTCCGCAACTACTGGAATTACTTCCTCAAGTTCTGCTGCTGGAATCTC
>Ga0105048_10000339_pt1 | contig 69534 bp, 57 predicted proteins | sample MAT05_FD_78382 | JGI IMG/M metagenome (GOLD analysis project Ga0105048, IMG submission 78382) | Freshwater microbial communities from Lake Fryxell liftoff mats and glacier meltwater in Antarctica - MAT-05 | ecosystem: Environmental > Aquatic > Freshwater > Ice > Liftoff microbial mat | place...
AGCCTCACGACGTGCCGCAGAGCGAGCCTCACGACGTGCCGCACGGCAAGCCGCTACGGTCTGATCGTGACCCGGGATTCGGTGCGGCGGTCCACGGCGCTCCGCGAGAACGGCAACGGCACATACTCACCGCGCGCCCACCCCGCGAACAAGTCGCTGTAATGACTACTGCGAAAATCGCCGCTTTGCCCAGGCGTGTTGGTCGCAATCGCGGCGTCCCAGTTGGCGACGTCGATTACCACGCGAAAGCTGGCGCCCGCCGTCTGATTGTCGCTGTTGCCCGTCGCGTTCAGCGTATTCGCGTAGCCGCCACGTGCACGCGGGCCCGGCGATAACTGCGCGCGAAGCGAATCGGCCACAAGGGCGTCGAACGGATGGGCGATGCGTGCGTAGTGCAGCTTCGGATCTCCGTACCGCCAGTCGCTCATCGTGCGGCCGAAGCGTCGTGACAAATCCTGCACCGCCTCATTCAACGCGCGAAACACAATAAAGTCGCGGGCCGTCGTGGGGTTGTCACCCAGCACTGAATCAGCCTGCGTCAGCCACGCGATGGTGCGTGACAAGGGAACAGTGCGCAACGACGCGCGGGCGGCGATCGGCACGACCATGTCGGCGGTGTGCGAGAGCAATCGACGTTCCCACACGGCGTAGATCGCGGCGCCTACGGAGTTGGCCGACAGCACGCCGTTCCAGGCCAGCACGGAGTCCTTCGCCGCCTTTGATAACTCGCTGGGAAACTCGATGCTGCGCAACAGCGGCACCAAAGATCGCGCGGCCATTGCCGTCTCATCGTGTTGCAGTCGCGCCATCGTTTGCACATTCGCCTGGCGTAACGTATCGAGCACTTCGGTGAGCCGTTGCAAACGAAAGGGCTCGGCCCACGATCGTGCCACTGCATCCGTGCGTGCGTAGCCTGGCGGCACGTTGAAGGCGTTGGCCGTGCCGAACGCCCCGCGTGGGGGGGAGACGACATGCGGTAGCTCGAGAATAGGAAGATACCCACCCCACTCGAACCGTCCGTCTCCCGCGACCGGAACTAACCCATCCCACTGTGTGCGTATCGGCGCGATCCCTGCCGACTGCCAACCAATCACACCGGTGGTATCGCCCCATACCCAATTCAACGCGGGCATGCGCGCGAACGAGAGCGCCTGCCGGAACTGCGACCACGACTGGGCTTGGTCGATGCGGAGGCTGGCAAGGTAAGGCGCGCCACCGACTTCCAACCACGCGGCGCGCAGTGCCACGGCGACGCCTCGCGTGGTGTCTTCGAACAGAACCGGCCCATGCCGTGTGAATCGCAATCGCACGACCTGTGGCGGCGCGTTCTTCACGCGAATCGTGTCCAGCACTTCGCGCATCTGCTCGGTGCCTGTGCCGTAGCGATAGGCCCGTGGGTTCGCCGCCGACGTCGTATACACATACAAATCTTCGGCGTCGATCCCAAAGATCGTCAGCCCCCAAGCACCGACACGATTATGTCCAATCGCCACGCCCGGTATGGCCGGCTCACCGCCGCCGATCACGTCCCAACCGGGCGCCGAGAGGTGCACCATGTAGCGCAGCGACGGCGTGGCGATGGTGCGGTGCGGATCATTCGCGACGATTGGCTTTCCGCTCTGCGTCCGCGTACCGTCAACCACCCAATTGTTGCTCTCCCATCGCTCGGGCTGCGCGCCGTTTGCGCTCGTGGTATCCGCCGCGGTCGTACTGTCTGCCGGCCGACGAGCGGCAGCCGCAATCTCTGCAGCGCGAAACACCGGTGCATTCTTGAATCCATCATAGGCCGACATGGCGCGAATGTCCGATGCGGCGTCCAGCAGAACCGTCACGACGGAGTCCAGTGCCAATCGCGCGCCCTGGGGCTCGAAGTTCCGCCGCGCGCGCACCGCCGCCTCACCGATCGCCCGCACGGCGCGAGCCGTTCCCAACTCCTCGCGCGCATTCGATGCCAGTGCGTTATGCCGCGACACGACCACTTCCGGGGTCCAGCGCCCTGGCGTGATCCCCAACCACACGAGCTCCGGTGGCAAGAGCGACGGATCTCGGCGCACCTGCGCCACGTACGCGTTCACGCCATCAACGAAGGCCGAGATGATGACCGCACCGCGCGGGTGATAGTGCGCCAACTCGCGCGTCATCGAGCCGCGATACTTGAGCAGGCGAGAGGCGCGGTCGCGGTCGACCCATCGCGACCCCAGCACTTCGGCCATCGTGCCGGTGGCTTGCCGTCGCCACAGCTCAAGCTGAAATAAGCGATCGCGCGCCGCACTGTATCCCTGTGCGAAGAACAGGTCGTGTTCATTTTGTGCGCGAATGTGCACGATCCCTGCTGAGTCGCGGAGCAAATCCACAGAGGCCCGTAGCCCGGGCACACGGAGTGATTGCGCCTCGCCGGTCGAGGCAACGCACGCCACTGCGCACGCGAGAACCGTCCTCCACACTGCGCGCCGCCTCATACGGCCACCGTGTCGAGCGCTGCGGCGAACGCCGCCACAATGTCTCCTGCTGATTGAATGTCATAAATCGTGTTCACACTCTTCCCCGCTTGCCAGTAGTCTTGCGATGCGCCATCAACGCTCGATCGTTTCAGCTGTCGCAATGAGCGGAGGGCATAGAATGTCCGTATCCAATGCTTGGTGCGTTGCCCGCGAAACAGCATTCGGGCAAGCGGACCGATCGTCGTGCCCAGTCGCTCGACGTAGGGGGTGCGCAACACCGATACCGGCACTCCGCTGAGCCGCTCGGTGAGCACGACATCAGCCGCCGTTGCCCGTACAATCGCCTGCTTGTAGGCCAGGTCGGAGTTGCACTCGGTGGTCGCAATGAACCGTGTTCCAAGTTGCACACCGGCGTAGCCTGCATCGAGAAGTGCACGAAATTGCCCGGGGTGGCCCACGCCGCCTGCCGCCACCACTGGAAGCCCCAAGTCGGCGACGTCGTCGTAGAGCGCCTGAGCGGAGCGTGCCCCCGCGTGACCGCCGGCTTCATTGTTCACCGCGATCAGTCCGTCCACGCCACCGTCCAGCGCCTTGAGGGCCCACTTTCGCTCGGTGATGTCGTGATACACCACACCTCCTGCCGCGTGCACGCGATCAACCACCCATCGCGGATTGCCGAGCGACGTAAGGAAGAACCGTACGCCCTCTTCGAGCGCGATATCCACCCATTGCACCATGCGATTGTGGTACGTTTTCGAACTTGCCTCAATCAGTGCGTTCATGCCGAACGGCTTGCCCTCGGACAGCCGTTTGATCAACTGCAGTCCCGCGCGATATTTATGACCATGCACGTAGGTGAGCGAGATAGGCTGTACAATGCCCAGTCCGCCGGCGCGGCTCACGGCGGCTACCAGTTCCGGATTGCTGCACGGATACATCGGACCACAAATGAGTGGCACGTCGATTTTGGCGTGCACGGTGAGGGCGGTCTGCATTATGAACTGGGCTGCGGGGGCTTGGCAGGTACGGGCGAGAGCGTCCACTGCACGGTCGCGCGGGCGACCAGATCGCCGGCCGTGTCGGTGACGTCAGCGAACACGTCGAACGAGGTCGGTGCTACCACGTCGCCTGGCGCGTGCGTGGTGGTCGTACAGGTCAGCGTGCCGCGTGCCTTCTTGTGGTACACGATGGACAGTGAAGTCACGATCCCGCGAATCCCCGTGGGGAGCGCGGTCATCAGCGCCACGCCGCTGGTCATCTCCGCCAGGTTCACCAGCGCTACGGCGTGCACCGACGAGAGATGGTTCCGAACAGCGCGGCGATCGCGAAGCACGACGCTCGCGAAACCCGGTCGGATCTCGGTGTACACGCCACCAACGCTGCCGGTATATGGAGCCCGCCGGCCAACCATCCAGCTGAAAAAGCGTTTGCCGAAGGGGAGTTTCGCGACGCGTTGCCATTGCCCGAGGAGTTGATCACCAAGCGAGGGTGCACGAGCGGACATGTGGCGTGGTGAGGAAGGGTGTGGGAACGGGAGAGCAGGAACGGATCATGGCCCTCGAGGCGTATACTGTCCAGCACCGAGGAGAGTACAGTCTCGCCCGCGTAGTTGCCAATCGTCTTCCGCAGAGGCACTCTCTTTAGATGACCGTTCTCGTCACTGGCGCTACCGGGTACATTGGCGGTCGACTGACCTCGCGCTTGGTCGAACGCGGCCTCGCCGTTCGTGTGCTGGTTCGCGATCCTCGCCGCATTCGCGGTCGCTGGTGGGCCGAGCAGGTCGAGGTGGTGACGGGAGATTTATTCGACGCCGCGTCACTGGAACGTGCGCTGAGCGGCGTGGAGCAGGCGTACTATCTCGTGCACTCCATGACGTACGCCGACGACTACGCCGAACGGGATCGCATCGCGGCGCGCAACTTTGTGCACGCCGGTTGTCACCTCACGCATTGCGTGTATCTGGGTGGCTTGCTGCCCGAGCACGCGGAGGTATCCGAACACTTGCGCAGTCGCGGAGAGACGGGTGCCATTTTGCGAGCGGGGCTGCCCACGACGGAGTTCCGCGCCGGGCCGATCGTGGGCTCCGGTTCGGCGTCGTTCGAGATGGTCCGCTATCTTACCGAACGCTTGCCCTTCATGATCGCGCCCAAGTGGATTCGCAATCAGGTACAGCCCATCGCCGTGCGGGACGTCCTGAGTTATCTGGTGGCGGCCCGGGAGCACCCTCCGTGCGGCGTGGTCGAGATTGGTGGTGCCGATCGCTTGACCTTCGCCGACATGCTGCATGGGTACGCGGCCGCTCGTGGATTGCGCCGGACGATCATTCCGGTCCCGGTGCTGGCGCCGCGCATCGCCGCGCTCTGGGTGGATCGTATCACGCCAATTCCCAAACGTCTGGCCGGGCCCCTGATCGAGGGGATCTCCAATCCGGTGCTGGCCAATACCACCAAGGCGCGGGAGCAGTTTCCGGACATTCATCCGATGGCGTACAAGGTCGCCGTCGAACGCGCCTTGGCTCGCCTCACCGAACACGCGGTGGAGTCACGATGGAGCGACGCGCTCGGCACGCATGCGTCGTATGAGCTACGTGATCGCGAGGGCGTGTTGGAAGAGACGCGAGCCATCTACGTCGATGCGCTCCCGGATCAAGTCTTTCGCGCGTTCTGTCGGCTGGGAGGCGACCAGGGGTGGTTGGTCTGGAATGGACTGTGGAAAATCCGCGGATTCATCGATCGACTGGTCGGCGGACCGGGGCTCAGGCGTGGTCGAAGAGACCCCTCGTGGCTATATCTCGGTGAAGCGGTCGACTTCTGGCGGGTGGAAGCGGTGGAGCGACCTCGGCTTCTCCGGCTCCGCGCCGAAATGCGGTTGCCGGGAAAGGCGTGGTTGCAATTTACCGCGGTCGCCGAAGGGCAGGGAACGCGGCTTATACAAACAGCACTGTTCGCACCACGCGGACTGTTCGGACTCCTTTACTGGTACGCGATGTATCCGGCGCATTTGTTCATCTTTGGGGACATGGCTCGCGCGGTCGCCGCACTGGCCCGCAGCGAACCGCTGAGCGCAGTCGAACCGCGCCTGGGAGCGCGGCCCATATGAACGCGTTCACGAATACGTTGACCAACACGTTCGCGGGCGACGGCACCAGCGTCGCCGGCGTCGCGTTACTCGCGCTGCAGGTGGTGCTGTTGGTGGTGCTGTTGGCACGGCTCATGCCCGGTCGCACGCGACGTCCGCCGGTACAGCCGGTACTCACGCCTCGACGCGACACGACGGTCTCGGTGATCGTCGCTACGCTGAACGAGGCCAAGCGCATACGCCCGTGTCTTGATGGCTTGATGGCCCAGACCGATCCGCTGCTCGAGGTGCTCGTGGTGGATAGTCGGTCCACCGACGGGACGCGTGAATTGGTGGAGGCGGCGGCGCTGCGTGATCCACGCATTCGCCTGATCACCGACGACCCGCTTCCGGACGGCTGGGTCGGCAAAGTGTGGGCGTTGGAAACGGGCTTCCGACATGCGCGCGGCGACTGGATGCTTGGCATCGATGCGGACACCGTGCCGGCTCCGGGGCTCGTCGGCGCGGTGGTTGCCGCGGTGGAGCAGGATGGCTTTGATGTCGCCTCGTTCTCGCCGCGATTTGATGGACAATCCGCCGCCGAGCGATTCGTACAACCCGCCATGTTGGTGACGCTGGTGTACCGCTGCGGTGCGGCCGGTGCGACCCAGCCACCGCCCGACCGTGTGTTGGCGAACGGTCAGTGCTTCCTCGCCCGTCGATCACTCCTGGAGCAGCACGGCGGATACGCGCCAGCGCGGGCGTCGTTCAGTGATGACGTCACGCTTGCCCGGCACCTGGCTGCGCGCGGTGCCCGTGTGGGCTTTCTCGATGGGTCGGAGATTATTCGCGTGCGGGCCTACTCGTCACTCGGCGAGATGTGGCGCGAATGGGGACGTAGCTTTGATCTGAAAGACGCGACCGCGGTGTGGAGGCGTTGGCTCGACGTGGCCTTGGTCTGGTCAACGCAGGCGCTGCCCTTGCCGATGCTGATCGGCCTCAGTCTCCTCGCATTCACGCGTGGTGGTGTGACGGGCGGCGAGCCTGCACAGAACCTGCTGATCGAAGCGTTGTTGTTGGTGAACGCGTCCGCGTTTGTGGTGCGGATCATGATGCTGGTGGCGCTTCGCGGCAGTTACGTGCAACGCGGCGCACCCTTCTGGTTTTCGTGGGTCGCCGACATCGCGGCGGCCGTGCGGCTCACCATCAGCACGGCGCGGGTGCCAAAACGGTGGCGTGGACGGAGCTACGCCGGGCTGGTGGCCGACGAGTCCTGAGTCGGCCGACCGGCCCGATCCTTCGGCCTTGTCTCTGCTCCGCTGACTTAGCGCGCCTGCAGGACAGACAGCATGGCCTGCGCAAAGGCGGGCAGATCCTTGGGAACACGCGCGCTCACCATGTTGCCGTCGATCACGGCCGCTTGGTCAACCCAGGTTGCACCGGCGTTGACCACATCGTCGCGAATGCCCACCGTCGACGTCATCGTGCGGCCACGCACAATCCCCGCCGAGATCAGGATCCATGGTCCGTGACAGATCGTGGCCACCAGCCCGCACGCAGTATTCACCGACCGTACGAGGTTGAGCACGGCAGGGTCGCGGCGCAGTTTGTCCGGTGCCCAGCCGCCCGGGGCCAGCACCCCGCATAGTGTCGCCGGGTCGACGTCTCTCACGTGGACGTCAACAGGCGCTGGGTACCCCCATTTCCCGGTGTATGCGGCGTCTCCCATGCCCACCAACGGCGTGCGGTAGCCCGCTTCCTCGAGACGCAATTTCGGATACCAGACCTCCAGGTCTTCGTAATCCGGACCAACGAGAATCGCGACGGTATCCTGGGGCATGTGGTGGCAGCTTGGGAGAAGAGGTTTGCGCGAAACGCGCGAACTGCATAATGTGGCAAACGACGTCGATACGACACACCTCGCAACCGATTACAGACCGACCATGAAGCTGATTGTCGCGATTATCCGTCCCGAAAAACTCGCCGATGTGAAGCGAGCGCTGTTTCACGTTGGGGTCACCGGCATGACGCTGTCACGGGTGAGTGGCCATGGAGGCGAGCGAAACGTGGTCCAACAGTACCGCGGCGATACCGTCGTGATGGAGTTCCACGAAAAGGTGCGCATCGAAATGGCCTGCTCAGAGCCCTTCGTAGAGCGCACGGTGCAGGCGATCTGCGAGTCGGCGCGCACCGGAGACGTGGGTGACGGCAAGATCTTCATTCTGCCACTCGACGAAACGGTGCGTATTCGCACCGGCGAGCGCGACAATCACGCGCTGACGGCGGTGAACGCGGATGAAGTGATGCGCCACACGCGGATGGATCTACCCGTTTCTGGAGAAGGGCTCTAATGGCGGCAATCTCCAGCGGCGACACCGCCTGGGTTTTGATGAGCACCGCCATGGTGGCGCTCATGGTACCCGGTCTTGCGTTTTTCTACGGTGGCTTGGTGCGCCAGAAGAGTGCCTTGAACACGATGCTCATGAGCCTGAGCGCGCTGGCGTTGGTGACGGTGCAGTGGGTGCTGTTTGGCTATAGCATCGCCTTCAGCGACGGCTCGTCATTTTTAGGCGGACTGGGATTCGTCGGTTTCCGCGACGTGACGGCGCTGCCCAATCCCACGTACGCGGGGGCATTGCCGCATCTGCTGTTTGCTGCCTTCCAAGCCATGTTTGCAGGCATCACCGTGGCGCTCTTCTCGGGCGCGGTGATCGATCGGATGCGTTTTGGCGGCTATCTGCTTTTTGGTGTGGTCTGGTCGACGGTGATCTATGATCCGCTGGCCCACTGGGTCTGGGGCAGCGGAGGATGGCTCCGCACGCTGGGAGCCCTCGACTTTGCGGGCGGCACGGTTGTGCACATCAGTGCCGGCGTCACGGCCTTGGTGTTGGCCGCGATGCTGGGGCCGCGTCGCGATTTCAAGCGCGTGCCAACGGTGCCGCACAGCGTGCCGTTCGTCTTGCTTGGCGCGGGGCTACTCTGGTTTGGGTGGTTCGGTTTCAACGCCGGTTCCGCGCTCGCCGCCGATGGAATCGCCGCGAGTGCGCTCCTCAGCACGCACGCCTCTGCGTCAGCCGCTCTCGCCGTATGGATGGCCATAGAGAAGTGGCGCAGTGGACACGCCACCGCCGTCGGTGCCGCCACGGGCGCGGTTGTTGGGCTCGTCGCCATTACCCCCGCCGCCGGTTTCGTCACGCCGATGGCGGCGATTGCCATCGGTGCGCTGGCCGCACCGTGTTCGTACTTCGCGCTGCAATTCCGCTCAAAAACCACGTTGGACGACACCCTCGACGTCTTCGCCTGTCACGGCGTGGCGGGCATCGTGGGTGCGGTGCTGACGGGCGTGTTCGCGAGCAAGACCGTGAATCCAAACGGTGCCGACGGTCTGCTTGCCGGCAACCCGCAGCTGGTCGGCATTCAGTTGCTCGCGGTCCTCGCGACGATTGCCTTCGCCGCTCTCGGCACCTTCGGCATCGTCACCGCCGTCAGCGCGCTCATGCCGCTCCGGCTGCCCCTCGACGCGGAGATGGCGGGCATCGATATCGTCGAGCATGGTGAGGAGGCGTACCATGGCAGTGATCTGAGCGACCTCACCGGACGTCGCGCGCAGCTGGGCGACGCGGTCGTGCTTTCCGCTCACGAGCTGCTCGGCGTGCCAGCCGGAGTGCGCCGATAACCTTCACTCAGCGCGCGCACCGGACGGACCCCGTCCGACGCGCAGATAGCTCACCGGCCAAGGAAACGCAGAAGGGGAGCGATCGAAAAGATCGCCCCCCTTCTGCGTTTCACACTTCAGCGCAACTCGCACAGCGCGTCCTTACCTGAAAGGACGAAGGTGCTTTTCGCTACTTCTTGCCGGCAATCGCGTCCTGCACCCACGTGAGGGGGATCATGAACAGCGGCCCGAGAAACAAGCCAAGCAAAATGTTGATCCAGGTGATCGCCATGTAGTAGGCGGTCATGCCCAACGAGGCCCAAATGGTGCCGAACGTACCGTGATGTTCCACGACGAAATCTCCGACGGAGTGCGAACGGACGGTCTTCGTCCGGGATGTTGACGGGGAGTAGGTTAGCGGAGTGCGACGCAAGAAGGTAGTGGGCGCACGGCTTCAACGATCGGACAAATGAACTCACTGTGAACTCCGTCCCGCGGGCGGTTGACTGGACGCGGTTCGCAGGTGATCTGTCAGGGATGGCACCGAGACCGCGCGCATGGTGGTAACCCCCGCTGCAGCCAACGACGGCGATGTAACCGCTGACGTCGAGGATATGGTTCCTACCGCCGCGATCATTCGTGCCGCCGTCGAGGTGGCCGTGGCCCGTGCGAATGGCCCGCTCATTTTGGCCATTTCGGGCGGTCGCGACTCGATGGCGCTGATGAGCGCGATGGCGCGTTGGGCACGGCAACGGGTGGCGGTTGTGGCTACCTTCGACCACGGCACCGGAGGCTACGCGACCGATGCTGCGGCGTTGGTGGCCGCCGAGGCCCGCCGGCTTGGGCTCAACGTCGTCCGAGAGCGTGCGCGGACGCCCGCCTTCGGCGAGGCGGCCTGGCGTGAGGCCCGCTGGGCGTTTTTACGTCGGGTGGCGCGCGCGTACACCGCGCGCGTTGTCACGGCCCACACGCGCGACGACCAGGCAGAAACCATCGTCATGCGCGCGTTGCGCGGGGCCGGAGCGCGCGGACTTGCCGCACTAGCCGCCCCGTCCGATATCGTGCGTCCGTGGTTGCCCGTATCGCGCGCTGAGGTGACCGCGTGGGCCGCCGCCGAAGCCGTGCCGTTCCTCGAGGATCCGATGAACAGCTCGCGTCGGTTTCAACGCGGTCGCGTTCGACACGAGTTGCTGCCGGCGCTCGAAGCGGTCGATCCTGGGATTACCGCCGCGCTGCTTGAGATTGGGGAGCAAGCGGCCGTCTGGCGACGCGGTGTCGAGCATTTTGTCGATACGCTTGGCGCGCAGCGCGTAGGGACTGGAGTGCTGCGTGTGCCCACGGCGGCCTTTGACCGCACCACTGATGCGGGACGTGCCATCCTGTGGCCGGCCTGCTTCGCGCGCATCGGTGTGGTGCTGGATGCGCGGGGAACCGCGGAACTGGTGCGGTTTAGTAATTCCCGGAGACGCGGCGCACGTGTGGCGCTGTCCGGCGGTGCGATGGCGCTGCGCGTTGGAAGCGACGAGCAACAGGACATGTTTGAGCTTCGACGCCCCGCGGTAAGGCCTCCGGCAGTAGTGGCATGGTCGGGTCGCGCCGAACAGCTCCCCGCGCGCGTCGGGCGCTTTCGGTTTCGTCGTCTCCCTCCGACCGAAGCGCGGCTCGCCGCCGATGACCGGTGGCAGTTTGGCGTGCCGGTCGACGCGAACGTCACGATCCGCGGGTGGCAGGCGGGCGATCGCATTTTCTCCGCGGGAGCACCGGCGGGACGACGCGTGACGCGATACTTTTCGGATAGACGGATTCCACAGCTTGACCGGAGCGGTTGGCCGGTCGTCCTGCTTGACGGGGCGCTGTTGTGCGTTCCAGGATTGTGCCGCGCACATGCGGCCCCGAACCGGCCGGGTTGGCCGGACTCCATCTGGTATCGGTGTGAACGCGAGTCCGACTGATTCGTCCCTGACGACTGGTGCAGCTGGCGTCGCCGCAGACCCCCGACTTGATGGGCGGGCGGTGCGCCGGATCGTATTTGACGCACCGACGATCCAACATCGTGTTGCCGAGTTGGGAGCGGCCATCACCGCCGCGTATCCCGACGGCCCACTGTTGGTGCTCGGCCTCTTGAAGGGCAGCTTTATCTTCCTCAGCGATCTGGTTCGCCACGTGGAGCGTCCATTGCAGGTCGACTTCCTCGTGGCATCGTCCTACGGCGACGCGATGGAGTCGAGCGGCGTGGTGCGTTTGCTCTACGATCCGGAAACAGAATTGGAGGGTAAACACATTCTACTGGTGGAAGACATCGTGGATTCGGGGAGGACGCTGAATCGGTTGGTCGACCTGCTCGCCGAGCGCCAGCCGCGCTCCCTTGAGATTTGCGCCTTGCTGCACAAGCACATTGCCGTCGAGCTGCAACATCCCACGAAGTTTGTGGGATTCGATGCTCCACACGAGTTTCTCGTTGGATACGGTTTGGACCATGCCGAGAACTTTCGCCATTTGCCATACGTAGCCAGCTTACAGTAGTCACGCAGTATCTCCGGAAGGGATGCAGGAATCATCATGCCAGCACCTATGACGCCGACTCCGAAAAAGCCCACGAACTGGGCGCGACACTCCAAGACGCTCTCGTTCTGGATCCTCGTGATCCTGATCCCTGTCGCGTTCCTGACGTGGACAGGGGGTCGCGAGACCGCGTCCCCAGAAATCGACTATACCGCGTACCGGCAACAGCTGGAACTCGGCAATATCAAGGACGTCACGTTCCAGCCGGACAATGTGATCCTCGGGCAGTTCAACCAGTTGGTGAAAATTGGGCCGCGGGACGCGCGCAAGTTCACGGTGCGCCTTCCCCCGGGGCTCACCGTCGACGAATCGAAGCGGCTCTTCGACCGCGGCGTTCGTTTCCGTGCGGTCGAACCTCGTCCGAACTTCGGCAGCGTATTGATCCAGATTTTGCCGTACGTGCTGCTGATCGGCTTTTGGGTCTTTCTTTTCCGCCAGATGCAGTCCGGCGGCAACAAGGCGTTTTCGTTTGGGAAGAGCAAGGCCAAGTTACTTACGGGTGACACGCCAAAGATCACGTTCGCTGACGTGGCGGGCGCCGACGAGGCCAAGGTCGAGCTGCAGGAAATCATCGAGTTTTTGAAGGATCCACAAAAATTCACCAAGCTGGGCGGACGACTGCCCAAGGGTGCGTTGTTGGTCGGTCCCCCGGGCACCGGCAAAACGCTGCTCGCCAAGGCCGTTGCCGGTGAAGCGGGACGTCCGTTCTTCTCGATGTCGGGATCCGACTTCGTCGAGATGTTCGTCGGTGTCGGCGCGTCGCGGGTGCGCGATCTGTTCGAACAAGGCAAGGCGCAGGCGCCGTGCATCATTTTCATCGACGAAATCGACGCGGTCGGTCGCCACCGTGGTTCGGGGATGGGTGGTGGTCACGACGAGCGCGAGCAGACGCTCAACCAGCTGCTCGTCGAGATGGACGGATTCGAATCAAACGACGGCGTGATTCTGATCGCGGCCACTAATCGCCCCGATGTGCTTGATCCGGCGCTGCTGCGCCCGGGTCGCTTCGACCGACAGATCGTGGTCGACGCGCCCGACTTGCGTGGCCGCGAGGGCATCCTCAAGGTGCATTTGCGCAACAAGCCGCAAGCCGACGACGTGAGCGTGACGTCGCTCGCGCGAGGCACACCCGGCATGGCCGGTGCCGACTTGGCGAATCTCGTGAACGAAGGCGCCTTGCTGGCTGCGCGAAAAGGGCACGACAAGATCTACATGAGCGATCTCGAAGAAGCCAAAGATCGCGTCATGCTGGGAGCGGAGCGCAAGTCATTGGTGATGAAAGACGACGAACGTCGCCTGACGGCATTCCATGAAGCCGGGCACGCGGTCTGCGCGATGATGGTCAAGGGTAACGATCCGCTGCACAAAGTGACCATCGTGCCGCGCGGCCGAGCGTTGGGCATCGCCTTCACGTTGCCTGAGGACGATCGCGTGTCCGTCACGCGTGAGCAGCTTGAGGCGCGTCTGGTGATGGCCTACGGTGGCCGAGCCGCAGAAGAGATCGTGTTCGGTCGGGATCGCGTCACCACCGGTGCATCCAGTGACATTCAACAGGCTACCAGCATTGCGCGCCGGTACGTCACGCAGTGGGGCCTCTCGGATACGATCGGCCCAATCCTCGTTGGGGACAACGAGCAAGACCTCTTCCTGGGGCGCGAAATCCAGTCACGTCGCGAAATCTCTGAGCAAACAGCGCAGCTGGTTGACAGCGAAGTGAAGCGTGTGGTGATGGAAGCGCATGGGCGCGCCGTATCGGTACTCACGGAGAATCGTTCGCTGCTTGACATCGTGGCGTCGCAACTGCTCGAGCGTGAAACGCTCACCCGTGATGACATTCTGTTGCTGAAAGCCGGCAAGGTGCTTCCGCCACGGTTGCCTCCCGACGTGATGCCCAGCACGCTGACCGTGCTGCCGCCTATGACGCCGGCGCCAAGACCTTCGGCACCGCCGATGCTTGGTGGACCTGAGGTTGCTCCTGCCTGACGGAAGCGGTCCGGAGTAACCACGTGAACGCCGCTCGTAAGGGCGGCGTGCGATTACCAGGTGCAGTCGTCGCGGGCGGGATCAGTACAACGATCCTGCTCGCGTTGTATTTGGCGAGTGCGGCGCCCGATCTCACGTTCTGGGACGCCACGGAACTCGCGACGGCTGCCCGAACGCTGGGTATTCCTCATCCCCCGGGCACACCGCTCTGGGTATTGCTTGGGCACGTCTCGGCGTTGGTGTTTCAGGCGGCCGGCCCGGCGCGCTCGATCACGCTGCTCTCCGTGATCGCGTCTGCCGGTGCCGGTGGCCTCGGCGCGGCAATGGTTACCCGATGGATCGGAGCACGTGGTGCCGTCGCTGCAGCGGTGGCGGCGGGCGGAATGATGAGCGTCTGGAGCAGTGCGACCGAAACCGAGGTCTATTCCGTGGCGCTCGTGTTCTCCGTGGCATTGCTCTACGCGGGCGAGCGGGCGGGGCGCGACGGAGAAATGCCGGAGACGAGGCGTCGTTGGCGCGGCTTGCTGGTGTTTCTCGCCGCCCTTGCCGTGCCGCTGCACCTGAGTGTGCTGGTTGCGCTGCCGGCCGCGCTGGCGTTCGCGTGGCGAGGAGAAGCACCGCGCCGCCGCGAGATCTTCGGCGGCATCGCGCTCGTGCTGCTCGCCCTGTCGGCGGTCGCCGTGCTGCCGTTGCTCGCTGCGCGCGATCCGCAACTGAATTCGGGCAATCCCGTCACGCTGCCGTCGCTGTTGGCGGTGTTGCAGCGCAAGCAGTACGCGGTGCAAGGGCTGTGGCCCAGAGTTGCCCCGCTCTGGCTCCAGATTGGCAATGTGTTCGAGTGGGCCGATTGGCAGGTAGCCTACGGCCTGCACCCCGAGCCGTCTCCTTCCTGGGCCCGCACCTCGCTCTCTGTAGTGTGGGCGTGGCTGGCGGTGCTTGGGGTGCGGGTGTTGTGGCGTCGCGATCCACGCGTCGGGCGGGCCATGATCGTGCTGCTCGTGAGCGGCACGATTGGCGTCGCCCTGTGGCTCAACCTGCGGGCCGGACCGTCGTTCGGGCACCCGTTCCTGCCGGCGAATGCGACTCACGAAGCGCGCGAGCGAGACTATTTCTTCATGCTGGGCTTCTGGGCGTGGGGCATTTCCGCGGGCGCCGGACTGACCGGCATCGCGGCTGGTCTCAGGGCAAGACTGGGCGCCGGGGGAAAATTCGCGCAGGCGTTGGCTGTGCTGCCGCTGGTGTTGGCGGCCGTGCCGATGTTGGCCAATCAGCCGGTGATGGACCGACGTCGCGAACCTGCCGCGACGCTCCCGCGCACGTTCGCGAGACTGTTGCTGGAGTCCGTGCCTGGCAATGGGGTGTTGTACGCCGCGGGCGACAACGATTCCTTCCCGCTCTGGTACCTCCAACACGTTGAATCCATCCGCACGGATGTGCTCGTGGTGACCGTCCCCCTTTTGGGGGCAGAGTGGTACCGACAGGAACTCCATCGCCGACACCGCCTTTTGCCGAGCTCGACAGTAAGTCCGTGGCGTGGACTTGGCGAGACCCTGAAAGCCTCCGCCGTCGAGGCACAGCGGGCGCGGCGCGCAATCCGAGTGAGCGCGCTGCTGTCGGCCGATGAGCGGAGGCGGATCGACCCGTCTGTGGGATGGGCACTGGAGGGACTGGTCTACGCGCCGAGTACGGCGTTGGCGGCGGGCTCGGTCGGTCTCAGCCTTCCGGCGCTGGTCATGACCGCCGATCGGGTGCCGCTGTCCGCGCTGCTCCCGCTCCCACGGGACGCCGACGGCGCCTCCGTGCAGATGCAAGCGCTGCTGCGCTGTTCGCGCATTCGGAGCCTCGAGGATAGCTCACTTGTGGCGACATGCAACGGGAGCTAACTTGTTATGCTATGCCAATTTCGGACGCATCTGCATCCTTGATCGACACAGCGGTTTGCGCGCGGGTTGTGGAGGTTCGTGAGCGGATCGCGGCGGCGGCGGTGCGGGGTGGGCACGGCCAAGTGGTCACCCTGATCGCGGTGACCAAGACCAATGGCCCAGAGGTGGTCGAGGCTGCCTGGCGGGCCGGGGTGGAGGACGTTGGCGAGAATCGCGTGCAAGAGGCCGAGTCGAAAATGGCCGTCGTTTCTGTCCCTGTGCGGTGGCACCTGATTGGCCATCTGCAGCGCAACAAAGCAAAGTCCGCGACGCGGTTTTGCTTGGTGCACGGGGTGGACAGTGAGCGCCTGGCAGAGGCGCTGCAGCAAGCAGCCAAGGCCGACGGTCGGGTGCTCGATGTGCTGCTGCAAGTGAATGTCAGCGGAGAGGTGTCGAAAGCGGGTGTTGAGCCAACCGCGGTCGCTGGTGTCGCGGATCGTTTGCGCGCGTGCACTCATCTGCGCGTGATGGGGGCGATGACCATGGCGCCGTTTGACGCGGAAGAGGGTATTTTGCGCGACGTCTTCGCCGGTGCACGAGCGGCGCGTGCGCAGCTCGTGCAGGCAGGTCATCCGGCCCCGTGGCTGAGCATGGGGATGTCGGGCGACTACGAGATTGCAGTAGAAGAAGGCGCGACACACGTGCGTCTGGGAACAGTCTTGTTCGGAGATCGGCCCACGCCGTGACGGCGGCGAAGCGGTCGTATCTCGGCGCTCACCTCGGGACCATGGCATGACGGACGACGCGTTTCACCTGACAGCGCTGGACGTACGGCGCTACGACTTTGGGAATGCCCTGAGAGGCTATGATCGCTCGCGTGTGGATCAATTTCGCGATCAAGTCGCGGAAGAGCTTGAGCGCTTGTCACGCGCCAATCAGGAACTCGATCAAAAGGCGCGCAACTTTCACGAGCAGCTGAAGTCCTTCCGCGAGCGGGACAAGGCGTTGAACGATGCGTTGGTGAGCGCCCAGCAGCTGCGGGGAGAGATTCGCGAGCAGGCCGAGCGCGAAGCGCTCTTGATTGTGCGTGAGGCGCGCGCCGAAGCCGATAACTCGCTCGCCCAGGTGCGCGACGAGATCCGTCGCGCCGAAGAGGAATTGCAGCAACTTTGGCGGACGCGCCGGGGCTACCTGGCGCAGCTGCGCAATCAGGTGGAGCGACAGCTGTCTGAGTTGGTCGCATCCGAAAGCGAACCCGCACCGCCGTATGTGAAGACGCGTGAGCAGCGGGCGGATGCCGCCGCCGATGCGGCGGCCGGCGCCGCACGCCTTGCCCCGGACAGCAAGCTGCCCACCTCGGCGCCGCACCTCATCCCACCGCCGGCCGGCCCTGGCCCCGACGGACCGGCTCTGCTGCAGGAGCTGCGCTCACTTCCGCCGCGGCCGCCGTCGCTCACGCCGTCATGGCTTGACGCCGTGGACGAGTCATGACCTCGCAGCCGGAGTCGCGTCCGCAGCTCCAGAACACGCAAGAACATCAGCGGGTCGCCTTGGCACATCCGGCGCTCGGTCTGCACGCGCGCGAACGCATTGAAGCCTGCGCGCAGGCCGTGCGCATGCGATTCGCTCGACCGATCGATGTGGCGATCATTCTCGGCACCGGACTTGGCGCGTTGGCCCAGGAGATCAACATCGAGCAGTCGATCGAGTATCGCGAATTGCCGAACTTTCCGTTGGCCACCGTCGAATCGCATAGCGGTCGGTTGTTGTGCGGCACGCTGGGGGGGAAAACAGTCGTTGCCATGCAGGGGCGATTCCACCGGTACGAAGGCTACACGATGCAGCAGATCACCTTCCCCGTGCGCGTGTTGCGCGCGCTGGGTGCGAGCACGTTGATCGTGAGCAATGCGTGCGGTGGCATGCATCCGCTCTGGTCCGCCGGCGACCTGATGCTGATCGCCGACCACATCAACTTGCTGGGCGACAATCCGCTGATCGGGCCGAACGACGAGGCACTCGGCCCTCGTTTTCCGGATATGTCGGAACCGTACGACGAATCCTTGCGCCAACTCGCGCGCACTGTTGCTGCAGAACAGGGCATCACGTTGCGTGAGGGCGTGTACGCGGCGGTGCAGGGCCCCAACCTCGAAACACGCGCGGAGTATCGGTTCCTTCGAGCTGTTGGGGCGGACGTCGTGGGGATGTCGACGGTTCCCGAAGTGATTGTTGCGCGACATGGCGGCATGCGTGTGCTCGGGCTCTCCATCATTACGGACCAGTGCTTGCCCGATGCGCTTGCGCCCGCGCAGCTCGAACATATCGTGCGAGTCGCCCGCGCGTCTGAACCGAAACTCACGTCCGTCGTCAAGGGTGTGCTGTCGCGCCTGTAACAGGACGCACCGCGGCAGCGACGTGATTCACCGCGCCACGCACCGCGCTTCTTCGATGCTCTCACTGCTTTCACGTTCCTCTCATGACTGCTGCGCTTCCTGTGCCGACGTATCCGTTACTCTCTGAGCTTGGTGCCGACGCGTTCGAGCAAGACGTGCTCGCGCGATGGGACGAAGAAAAGCTGTTCGAAGCCGTTCAGGCGGCGCGTGTGGGTGGGACACCCTTTGTGTTCTACGAAGGACCGCCAACCGCGAACGGACGTCCCGGCATCCACCATGTCTTCGCGCGTACGATCAAGGACTTGTTTTGTCGCCATCGCGCCATGCAGGGGCACTTCGTGCCCCGGAAAGCGGGCTGGGATACGCACGGACTTCCGGTAGAAATCGAAGTCGAGAAGGAATTACAACGGGAGGCCGCCGAGCGACTCGGCGTGGATGTGGCCGAAATCGCCAAGCGCGGTGGCAAGCAGCTTATCGAGCAGACCGGCGTCGCCGAGTTCAACCAACGCTGCCGGGAGAGCGTGTGGAAGTACCGGGGCGAGTGGGAAAAGCTGTCGCAGCGCACGGCGTATTGGTTGGACTACGACAACCCGTATGTGACGTACTCGAACGACTACGTCGAGAGCGTATGGTGGGCGTTGAACACGCTGCACGAGAAGGGATTGTTGTTTCGTGGGCACAAGATTTTGCCATACTGTTCTCGCTGCGGCACGGCGCTGTCCAGTCATGAAGTGGCGCAGGGCTACGAGGACGTGGAGGATCCGAGCGTGTACGTCGCGCTCGATTTGTTGGATGCGCACGGTCATGCCACGCCGGGTGCACGACGTCGCATTCTCGTGTGGACGACCACACCATGGACGTTGGTGTCGAATACCGCGCTGGCCGTGCACCCGGAGTTGGTGTATGCCGAGCTCCGAAAGAAGAGCGGCGTGGACTGGACGATCGTGCTCGCGGAAGCGCGACTGTCGGCCGTGCTCGGTGGCGATTGGAGTGATCGTTGGGATGTGGTCACTACGCATCGCGGCGCCGAGCTCACGGGACTGCGGTATCGTCGTCCGTTGGACTGGGTCCCCTATCCTGACGAGGGGAAACACGAGATCATCGTGGCTGAAGATTTTGTTTCGGCCGAAGATGGCAGCGGAGTGGTGCACATGGCGCCGGCGTTCGGCGCCGATGACTACGCCGCAGGCCAGCGGCATGGCCTGGCGTTTGTGCAGCCGGTCACCGCGCGCGGCGAGTTCAATGCCGATGTCCCTGAAGTCGGTGGGGTGTTCGTGAAGCAGGCAGACGCACGGATCATCGAGGTCCTGCGTGAGCGCGACGTGTTGTGGAAGGCCACCACGTTTACGCATGCGTATCCGCACTGCTGGCGCTGTGGCACGCCATTGCTGTACTACGCGCGGGGGTCGTGGTTTGTGCGCACCACCTCGGTGCGTGAGGACTTGCTCGCACGGAACGCCGCCGTGAATTGGAATCCGTCAGAGATCGGCACGGGACGGTTCGGCGAGTGGCTGTCGAACAACGTCGACTGGGCGATCTCCCGTGACCGGTACTGGGGTACGCCGCTGCCGGTCTGGATCAACGACGCCGATCCGACGGAAGTCGACGTGTTGGGGAGCTATGCGGATCTCGCGGACCGCGTTGGACGGGCGCTGCCGGACGACTTCGATCCACACAAGCCGCACATCGATCAGTACACCTGGCCGTCGCCGTCGGGCACCGGGACGATGCGTCGCGTCAACGAGGTGATCGACACCTGGTTCGACTCGGGTTCCATGCCGTTTGCGCAGTGGCACTTTCCCTTCGAGAACCAGGAGATGGTGCGCGCGCAGTATCCGGCGGACTACATCGCCGAAGGCGTCGACCAAACGCGCGGTTGGTTCTACTCGTTGTTGGCCATTGCGACGGCCCTGGGCGATGCGCTGCCGAACAACGCGCCGGGCACGGCGGCCCCGTATCGCAACGTCGTGGTGAACGATCTCGTGCTGGATGCGAGCGGCCAGAAAATGTCCAAGAGCAAGGGGAACGTGGTGAGCCCTTGGGACGTGCTCTCCCGACATGGCGCGGACGCCGTCCGACTGTTTCTGGTGGCCTCCAGCCAGGTCTGGGTGCCGCGACGGTTCGACGAGAACGCCATCCGCGAGACGGCCGGTCGCTTTCTGCTCACGCTCCGCAACGTCTACAATGGAATCTTTGCGCAGTACGCGAATTTCGGCTGGGCGCCCAGTGATCGGGACCCGGCAGTGGCCGATCGGGCACCGTTGGATCGCTGGATTCTCTCTCGCTTGACGCGTGTTGAGGCCGATGTGGACCGTCAGCTGACGGCGTATGACGCGACGACCGCCGCCCGTCGCATCATGGAATTTGTGGACGAGGACGTCTCAAAGTGGTACGTCCGATTGTCGCGCAGCCGGTTTTATGACGTCGAGGGCGCCGACAATCGGGCGGCGTTCGCCACGCTGCACGAGGTGCTGACCGTGACCTGCCGTCTCTTGGCACCCTTCGCGCCGTTCATGACGGATTCGGTGCACCGGGCCCTGACCGGAACGTCGGTGCACCTGGCGCCGTTCACCCGCGGGACTGGGCTCATCGACGAGGCGATCGAATCGTCGATGCAGCATATTCGCAAGCTGGTCACGCTGGCCCACGCGGCCCGGGATATGGCGGAGGTCAAGGTGCGGCAGCCGCTACCGTCCATGCAGTGCGTCGTGCCCGGCGATCCAACGGGTGCGGCTGAGCTCGCTTCGTTGTTGGCGGCAGAGTTGAACGTGAAACACGTGGAGTTTGTCCGGTCGACCGACAGTTTGGTCGCGTTGGAGGCGAAAGCGAATTTTCGGGCGTTGGGAAAGAAGTTCGGAAAAGAGACGCCAGTGGTGGCAGAGGCGGTCGTCGGCCTGCCAGACGAGCAGCTTCGTCTGCTGGCCGTGGGAAATTCTGTCACAATCACGGTTTCTGGGGTTGACCGCTTGATCGATCCGGACGACGTCGCCATCATCCGGCGCGCTTCCGGTGCGGCAATTATCCAGGAAGACGCAGGGTACGGTGTTGCACTCGATCCAACGGTGACTCCTGAACTCCGCGCCGAAGGGTTGGCACGGGAGATCATCAGCCGGGTACAGCGTCTTCGAAAAGAGGCCCGCCTTGATGTCAGCGATAGAATTAGGCTGGCGTTGTGGGGTGACGACGAGGTGAACGCCGCGGTTGCAATGCATAGGGACCGAATTGCCGAGGAGGTCCTGGCGGTTCGGGTTATGATCGGTGATGAAGCAGGGACGCCACCCGATGGGGTATCGGCCGGTGACACGTGGACCGCGACACAGGTGGTGGACGTTGAAGGGCGTCCCGTACCGCTCGCGCTCAGAAAGGAAGGCTCCTGATGGCGGGTTCCAAGGCAGTCAAGGACGCGGCAAAAGCCGCCGACGAAGAAGCGACGAAGTTGGCGGAGGCGAAGAAGGACATGAAAAAGCCGAAGCCGATGTCAAAAAAGAATTTGGCACATTTCGAAAAGCGCTTGCTTGAAGAACGCAAACGCGTCACCAAGGAACTCGGGCATCACGGTGATGCCTTTGGGCCGAATGGTGAGGCGGAGGGGGACACGAGCGCCTATTCGTTTCACATGGCCGATCAGGGGACCGACGCGATGGAACGCGAGAAAGCCTTCCTCTTTGCCAGCAAAGAGGGGCGCTATCTTTGGCACCTCGACTATGCGCTGCGCAAGCTGTACAAAACCCCCGAGCGCTTCGGGATTTGCGAGGCGACCGGTGAATCGATCGCCTATGAGCGACTTGATGCGTTGCCACATGCTCGATACTGTGTGGCATACAAGCAGCGTGAGGAAGACGCGAAAAAGTCGTGAGCATGAAGGCACTCATCGCGTGGCCGCTGATGCTGGTGGTCGTGGCTGTAGACGTGATCACCAAGGCGATGGCGGTCTCACAGCTGCCGCCCAATGGCGACTCGGTCCCGGTGTTCGGCGACGCCGTGCGGTTCGCGTTGGTCTACAACCCAGGGGCCGCCTTTGGGCTCTATCTGGGCAGCTACTCGCGGTGGATCTTCATGGCGCTGACCATCGGCGCGCTCATCATCCTGCGAAGGCTGTATGTGCAGTGTCAGGGTGACGACCGGGTGCGTGCGCTCGCTATCGCCATGGTCGCATCCGGGGCGGTCGGGAATCTTATCGATCGTCTGCGTACGGAACTCGGCGTGGTGGACTTCATCGACGTGGGATACGGGCTTTACCGATGGCCTACGTTTAACGTGGCCGACATGGCCGTAAGCGGCGGGGCCTTCCTGCTCGCCTGGGTCCTGTGGCGCGAAGCACCAAGCGAAGCTCCAGTGCAAGACGCCGCCAACGACGGATCAACTGTTATCGACTCGAGCGGCACACCATGAACACGCGCGTCACGTCTTCCTCGTCCGTCCCTTCCGTCGGGCCGCTCCCAACCGCCTACACCACGTGGCCATTCTGGCTGATCGTGGCGCTGGTCGTGGCGTTTGATTTTGTGACCAAGACCATGGCGGTCGAGGCGCTCTCTCCACGGCACGTCCCGCACCGCATCATCGGCGATGTCGTACGATTCACCTTGGCGTACAATCCCGGCGCGGCGTTCGGCATGCACCTTGGGCCGGCGTCACGCTGGATCTTTGGGGTGCTGAGCGTGGTCATTGTGGCGGTCCTGTTGCGCACAACCGCTGAACTCACGCAGTGGTCGAAGCTGGCGTCGATCGGTGTTCCCGTTGTGATCGGTGGCGCCATCGGGAACCTCGTGGACCGTGTGCGGCAGCGCGACGGCGTCGTTGACTTCATCGATATCGGTGTGGGCGACGTCCGTTTTTGGACCTTTAACGTGGCAGATTCGGCCGTAACCGTTGGTGCGATCTGTCTCGTGCTCGCGTTGTGGCAACAGGAGCGAGAACAGATGGCACGCGACAAAGCACGCGGGGATGTAGGACAAGGTGATACGGCCACCGGTTCGTCGCGCTCGTGAGCGCCGACGACCGAAGCCAACGTCCGTCCGTCACGCACGATTTTCTGGTCACCGACGATGTGGGTGAGCGACTGGATTTGCTGGTCTCTCGTCGCTGTGATCTCTCGCGCACCCAAGCGGCGACGCTGATTGCGACCGGGAACGTCCACGTGAATGCGAAAGCGGAGCGCTCCTCCTATCGCGGCGAACCCGACGACCGAGTCGTCGTCACGATCCCGCCGCCACCCGGGCGTGACATCGTCGCCGAAGCGATTCCCTTGTCCATCGCCTACGAAGACGACGACATGATCGTGGTCGACAAAGCCGCCGGGATGGTGGTCCATCCGGCGCCCGGCAATTGGAGCGGGACGTTGGTCAACGCGCTGATGGCGCACGGCGAGCCGCTCGCTGAGGGCAGTGCTGGTGCCGAGCGGGCGGGCCTCGTCCATCGGCTCGACAAGGATACCTCCGGCTTGTTGATCGTTGCCAAGACCGACGTGTCACATCGCCTGCTGAGCGCGGCGCTTGCCGCGCGTCGCGTTACACGGCGGTACGCGGCCGTCACGTGGGGGCACCTGACCAGCGATGCGATGACCATCGAGAAGCCGATTGCGCGCGATCCGCGAGACCGAACCCGTATGGCGATCGTCCCGGATGGGAAGGTGGCGAGAACGGACTTTGCCCGTTTAGCGCGGTTTGATTCGGTCGACCTGCTGCGTGCGCACTTGCACACAGGTCGCACCCATCAGATCCGTGTGCATCTCTCCTCGATTGGGCACCCGGTGGTCGGTGATGACACGTACGGTGGCGGTGGGGGGCGACGTCTCGCGGCACTTCCGCCGCAGCGGCATTTCCTGCATGCGGCATGGCTCCGCTTTCGTCATCCCATCTCCGGGGTGCCGATCGACCTTCGCTCGCCGCTGCCCGATGACCTTCGACGCTCGATCGCGGCACTGAGCGGGATGGACGAACTCGCATCGCACCAGGATCCGCTTGATCTCTTCGGCTTCTACACCGCGACCGACAGCAACAGCGTCGAGTCTTCCAGCGACTGATCGTCTTGACGACGCGGACGACGAACGTCCGCGCGTGCTGGTGGTGTGCGTGGGAGCGCGCGAATACGGGATTCCTGTCATGCAAGTGCGCGAAGTCGTGCGAGCGGATCACCTTGTGCGTGTGCCCGGTGCGTCGCCGATGGTACGCGGCGTGATCAATGTGCGCGGGACCGTCGTTACTGTGCTGGAACTCTCCGTGCTGCTACGCGCCCGACGTGCCGTTACGGTGCCGTCGATCGTCTTGCTCGAGCACGGCAGCCGCGTCATCGGGGTTGCCGTCGATGCGGTTCGTGATGTACGCCTGGATGCTCCGGTGGCGAGTGATGACGTCGCGCTGTCCGAGCAAACTCACGTCACGCCGCTTGACGCGGTCGCGCTCTGCGCGCCGCATCTGCTCTCTTCTGAGGAGATTTCACGGTGAGTCGTACTGTGCTGATCTGTGACGACGCGCTCTTCATGCGCACGATGGTTGGCGATATCCTGCAGCAGGCGGGATTCGAAGTGGTCGGAGAGGCCGAAACCGGCGTACAAGCCGTCGAGAAGTACCGGCAATTGCGTCCCGACCTTGTCACGATGGATATTGTGATGCCGGATATGGGTGGCATCGACGCCGTGCGGGAAATTACGAAGCAGGATCCGTCCGCGCGCATCCTCATGTGCAGCGCCATGGGGCAACAGGCGTTGGTCGTTGAAGCGATTCAGGCAGGCGCGAAGGACTTTGTCGTGAAGCCCTTTCAGCCAAGTCGCGTCCTCGAGGCCGTCACGCGCGTGCTCGCAGCGTAAGCTGCCAATACGCCGGTGTTCGGCGCTGCTATGGATCAGGCCCGCTACGCAGAGCTCTTTCGCACCGAGGCCGGCGAGCACCTCGACGCGCTGGACACCACGTTGCTCGACTTCGAAACGGAGCCGCACGACGCGCACGTGGCGACGCTGTTTCGGAGCATGCATACGGTCAAGGGCATGGCGGCCGCCATGGGGTATCGCGCGGTCGAGCGCATTGCGCACGATCTGGAATCACTACTCGATCGCGTGCGCAGCGGTGAGGTGGGAGCGCACGACGTCCTGGTGACTCGCTTGTTCGCGGGTACGGCGAACTTGCGCACGGCAGTGGAGACGGCGATGCGCTCGCCAGACGAGCCAACGGAACGCCTCACCACCACGGCGAGTTCGCCGGTGGACGGCACGCGAATCGAAATCGCCGAGATTGATCCGCTCACGGGATTCATCACCGTCGCCGTTTCCGAACCTGACTCAGCGCAGCCGACCCGTCTTTCGACCGCCACGGAAGGGTGTGTCGTGCACGTGCGCTTGACCGCTGACTGTCCGCTCAAGGGCGTGCGTGCGATGTTGGTGCTGGCGCGTCTCGAGTCGCTGGGTGCGGTGCGCTCGACCGATCCGCCGCAGTCGCGTTGGAACGATGAGCATTTTGATGGCGTCTTCGCGGTCACGGTGCTCTCGGCGGCGTCCGCCGACGTCATCGAGACGGCGGCTCGCGCTGCGGGCGATGTGGCACGCGTCACCGTGCACACGTTGCCGTCGAAGGCCGCGACGAATGCCGCGACGAATGCCGCAACGAATGCCGCGACGAATGCCGCGACGAATGCGGCGGACCCCACGCTCACGACGGTGCGCGTAGAGCGCAAACGCCTGGACTCGCTACTGGATTTGGTTGGCGAGCTGGTGGTCACGCGGGATCGATTGCTGCGCATTGCCGAGGAGAGCGATACCTCGTCCACGCGCGTCTTGACGCGCGTGGCGCATGACACCGCGCGATTGATTTCGGCGGTGCAGGACGAGGTGCTGCAAGCGCGCCTCGTACCGATCGGGCAGGTTTTCGAACGATTCCCGCGGTTGGTTCGGGACATCGCACGAGACCTTGGAAAAGATGTGCGGTTCGTTATCGAGGGCCGCGAGATCGAGCTGGATCGTTCGCTCCTTGATGCGATCGGCGACCCACTCATGCATCTCCTGCGCAACGCACTCGATCACGGCCTTGAAGACCCGGAGACGCGACGAGCAGCGGGGAAGTCGCCAACCGGTACACTCACAATACGCGCCGTTCGCGATCGTGCCGCCGTGGTGCTCCAGGTGGAAGACGACGGTCGCGGGATCGATCGCCTCGCCATTCTCCGTCGCGCGCATCAGCACGGTCTGGTTTCCCCAGGGATTACGCAGATCACCGACGAGGACTTGCTTCAGGTCCTCGCGCATCCCGGTTTTTCGACCGCGCGGGCCGTCACGGCGATTTCCGGACGGGGCGTTGGCGTGGACGTGGTCGCCACGCGCGTTCGATCCCTCGGCGGTACGCTGGCCCTTGAGACGCTGGAGGGGGAAGGCTCCGTGTTTTCCCTCCGGGTGCCGGTCACGCTGGCGATCATGCGAGCGCTCCTCGTGGTGGTCGACGGATTGACGTATGCATTGCCGGCCGCCCATGTGATTGAAGCATTGGAGTTCGACCCGCGGCTGCTGGTCCCCACCACAGACTACGAATCGATCACGTTGCGCGACGAGGTGCTGCCTGTCCTGCATGTGCGGGAGCGATTCCATCGCCCGCGTCGGGAGGCGGAGAGCCACGTGGTGGTGGTGGAGGTGGCTGGCCGACGCACCGCGCTGGTGGTCGATGCGCTCATCGCGCAGCTGGACATCGTCGTCAAACCGTATCAGGCGGTCAAAGGGAGCGCCCAGTGGTTCAGCGGCGCCACCGTGCTCGGTGACGGGACACCAGCGCTCATCGTCGATCTGGGTAGCCTCACGTGATCGCGCCGGACGTTCCCCACGATATTGCACCGAGGGTGAAGTAAAGATGGAAGTCATCCGGTCGCTCAAGACCATTCAATTGGACGCACTGCGCGAAACGGCGAATATTGGTGCCGGCCATGCAGCGACGGCGCTTTCGCAAATGACCGGCAGCACCATCATGATCAAGGTGCCGGCGATTTCCGTCTTCAGTATTGAAGACATGCCTGCGCAGTTCAGCGCCGAAGAGGAGCCAGTCGCTGCCGTCCTGATGCATATGCTCGGCGATCTGAGCGGCCGCACACTCCTGGTCTTTCCGCGACCGACCGTGATGCGACTCGCCGAGCTGATGTTGCGTCGCCCGATAGGCTCGTCGCTGGCACTTGGCGAACTGGAATCCTCGGCCATCAAGGAAGCGGGGAACATCCTGAGCGGCGCCTACATGAACGCGCTCAGCGACTTCCTCGGCATGCTGCTCTTGCCGTCGCCGCCCACGCTGGTGATCGATATGTCGACCGCCGTGCTGACCAGCGCCTTCGGTGAGTTTGCGCCTGACCCGGACTCCATACTCTGCGTCGAGAGTGAGTTCCTGCTGCGCGACCTGCAGCAGACGCTGCGTGGATTCTTCCTGCTGCTCCCCGATCCGGCGTCGTTGCAGGTCATGCTGCGCGCCCTGCGCCTCGCGTAGGCGAATTGTGAGTCGAAGCGACCAGAACACGGTGACACCGGAGGGGCGTGACACGGAATTGCTTCGTGGCATGGCGGATCGGCTTGATCCCAGCGACCCCGGCGCGTTCAATAATCTTGGCGTGCTGTACTACAGCAAGGGACTGTACGCCGACGCGGTCGATGCCTTCCTGCGCGCCTTGACCATCGATGCGCGGATGCGGGCGGCCTCGCGCAATCTCGAAATCGCGGCTGCGAAACCCGGCGCCTGTGACGCGCGACTCGCACGGCTCACGGTACAGCTCCACGAGCAGCCTGAGCACACGGCGCTTCGTCGCGAGCATGCGCGACTGCTGCGCATGATCGGACGGCACGCCGACGCGACGCGAGCGCTCGACGCACTCATCTCGGAAGATCCCGATGACGGTGCGTCGTTGTTTGAACGAGGGTTGATCGAGCAACGGGCGGGGGATCTGCGGCGCGCACAACGCTGGCTCGAACGGGCCGTCCGATCGGCCGAACGCGACCCCATTGCGCGCCTGCACCTGGCGGAAGTGCTCTATCAGCGTGGGCTGAATGAGCAGTCCTTGCTTGTGCTGGATGCCGCATTGGAGATCGACAATACCATCGCTGACGCCCATCTCCTGCGCGGCTTTGTCCTCGGTGACATGGGCCGACATGACGCAGCGATGGCTGCCGCGAAGTTCGCCGCCGAGCTCAATCCGGCGATTCAGTCCTTGCAGCCGGACTTGTCGCTTGAATCGAACCGCGTACCTGAGGTACCCTCTGCGTCGGCCACTCCCGACGGCGGATTGGCGCGGTACGGGTTGGGGCTCGCGTTTCGACAGCGTGGCTACTTCGACGAGGCACGACGGGAATTTCAGCGCGCGCTGCTGCAGGGCGAAGATGCGCAGCTGGCTCGGCACGCGATTGCCGAGTTGGACGTCGTTGGTGGACTCTTCGCCAACGCGAGGCGTGCGTTCGAAGGACTGCTTCGCGAGCATCCGACGCATGCGCGCTACTGGAATGAGCTTGGCGTAGCGCTGCATCAAGGTGGCGATGTGCCTGGTGCCGTGGACGCCTACCAGAGCGCGTTGCGGTGTGACCCGCGAAGCCCGCTCGCCTACAACAACCTCGGCGTCGCGCTCTTTGACCTGAACGACGTCTCCGGTGCCAAGGACGCGCTTGGCCGCGCGATGGAGCTTGATCCGAGTGCCGTGGTCGCGCGGACGAATCTCGCGATGTGGTTTCGGCGGCGAAACGAACCACTCGCCGCGCTCGGATTGCTTCGGGAGTTGGTCGCCTTCCAGTCACAGAACGCCGACGGCTGGCACGCGCTGGGACTGGTCTGCCTGCAACTTGACTGGCAGGACGAGGCGCGCGGCGCGTTCGCCCGCGCCGTCGAAGAACGACCGACACACGCAGAAGCGCGATACTCGTTGGCACAGATGTTGGCCGCTGACGGCGACCATGACGGGGCGCTGCGCGAAACACAGCAGGCCATGGGCATCGCGCCCGTGCGTATCGACGCGCGCATGCGCGTGGCCATCGAATTGCAGCGTGAATGCCCGGAAGCATGCGGCGCACTGGATCTGTTGTCGCTCCGGCAAGGTGATCCGTTGGCCGGGGTCGCGCTGAGCAGCCACGACGTCGCCACACTGCTCCCCGAGCAACCGGCCGACCCCGCGACCGCCTGTCGTACCGATCTTGGCGAGGTGACCACTGTCTGCGACGACGCCGAGCGTCACTCGGGGCGCGGGATGCACGGCGAAGCGCTTGATCGCTTTACGCAAGCGATGGATCAACTCGACGTCACTCAGCGTCGTCCCAATGCCCCTCACTACGCCTTGTGGCGACGCGCCGCGATCGGGCAGGCTCGTGCCTTGTGTTTGCTCACGCGAGGTGCCGAGGCGCTTCCGGTGCTCAAGACACTGGGATCGCACAATGGACAAGACGCCGAAGTGCTTGCGCTGTTCGCCTGCAGTGCCGCCGCGTGCGATCCGATCCCGGTGGACACCGTGCGGACCGCGATTATCCGCTTGCTGCGGATTGAGCGCGTCAGCGCGGCGCTGATGCACTTCGCCGGCGATAGCGCCGTCGGCATCGCCGATGACGGGCTGGCATTGGCCTGCTATCGCCGTGCGCTCTCCCTCGACCCCGGCCGTCCGTCGCCGCGCGTCGCGATCGCCAGGCTTTTGCGGCTACGCGGCGATCTGCTGGCCGCGCGCCTCGAACTTGTCGCGGCGTTGAGTCTTGCGCCACAATGGCGGGAGGCGGTGCTGGAGTTGGCGCAGGTGCACCGTGATGCCGATCGTCCGCAGGAGGTGCTCACGCTGTTGGCCGAGCACTTGCAGCGCCATTCGACAGATCTGGGCGGCCTGGTGTTGCTTGCCGAAACCCTCATCAGGCTCGACCAGGATACCGATGCGCGCGTCGCGGTCACGCGTGTCCTGCGGCACGAGCCCAACCACCTCCACGCGCTCTGGCTGGACGGTGTCTTGTTGGCGCGTCAATCACGTCTCCGTGATGCGCGTGATCGGTGGCGACTGGTGGCAGAGGGCGAGGGCGATCAGGAGATTCAAGCGAAGGCGCGTCGCGCCATTGCCAAGGTTGAAGTCCCACTCGCCCGAGCGGCATCATGAAAGCTGATTCCGAACGCGTCGCGGTGAGTGCGCGCAAGGTTGCCGACATGCCGCGGCGATGAGCCTCGAAGGACGCTTACGCGAACTGGGGTTGCCCGAGGTCCTGCAACTCCTGGGGTTGAGTCGGAAGACCGGCACCTTGCACTTGCAGGCGCAGGTGCAGGGCCGTGCCGCGTTTGTGCGAATCACAAATGGGGCTGTCGTTGATGCCGCCCAGTGGCGCCTGGGCGAGAGTGAACACGAAGTCCCTCTGGGACTGGCGATGTCGGCGGCCGCAACGCGCGTCGTGCACGAGTGTGTGCTGGAGCTCTTGTCGTGGCGCGACGGCGATTTCGCGTTTACGCCGGAGGAGGGCAAACCGGCGCCCAGTCCGGTGCGCATCGGCGTCGAACTCTTGCTTGTGGAGAGCGCGCAACGTGCGCATGCGTGGGAACGCATCGCCGATCGCATCGCCAACGCACAGGTCGTCCCGGCGTTCGTTGACGTCGAACCGCGGCAGCTGCCCTTGTTGCGCCTGGTGCCGCAAGAGTGGGAAATCCTCACGCGCGTGGACGGCTGCCGGGATCTGAGCGAGCTCGCGACGGTGCTGGGCCGCGAGTTACTGGACGTGGCGGAGATCGTGCATGGGCTGATTGGCGCTGGGTTGCTGACGTTGCGCGAAGCGGAGACAGCGCCCCGTCGCAATCCCACACCGCCGATCGGTGCGGCTACACAGGTGCTGACTGGCGAGCTGCCGTTGGTGCGTATCACGCCGCTCATCACGCCGCTCATCACGCCGCTCATGAGGAGCCCGTTTGCGGACCACCCGAGCTCCAGCCCCTCGGCCGAGGACTTGACGGACGAGGACTCGTTGTTTGACCCGACCCAGGCCGGGCTCGTCTTGGCCGACGGCCTGCCGCGATTCCGCACCACCCCCTACGGTGTCACGGCAGTGGCTGGGAGCGTGCCCATCACTCCGCCGGTGGCCGTTGCGCCAGCGGCCCCTGAGACGTCTGTCGAGGGAGTGGGTATTGGAGGGCCTTCGCCGACTACGGACGTGACGGCGCTGTCGACGCATGGAGACATGGCGGCGCGGCGCGGCGATCTGCGTGGCGCGCTGGCCTTCTGGAGTGCCGCTCTGCGGTCGGAGGCCTCTCATCCAGACGCGGATCGTATCCGCGAGGCGATTGCGTTGGCCGCTCGACTGCACGCGTTGCTGCATTCCGCAGAACGTCGCACGTAACGACACGTCGGAAAGGGACGGGCGCATGCCCATCGTGGACCATGCCACGAAGCTGATTACCTGCAAGCTGGTCTACTACGGTCCCGGACGATCGGGCAAGACGACCAACTTGACGTATCTGCACGGCGCCCTGCCAAGCACGCAGGTCGGCGAGCTCACGTCGCTCGCGACGCGACGCGACCGCACGCTGTTCTTCGACTACTTGCCGGTCGACCTTGGCACGGTTGGCGCCTATCGCGTGCGCTTCCAGCTGTATACGGTGCCCGGGCAGCCGTACTATCGCGCCATTCGGCAGCTGGTGCTGCAAGGTGCAGACGGTATTGCCTTCGTCGCCGATAGTCAGCGGCATCGATGGGATGACAATCAGGAGAGCCTGCAGGATATGCACGCCAATCTCGCCGAACATGGCGTCGATGTGCGCGACCTCCCAGTGGTCATGCAGTACAACAAACAAGATCTGCCATCCTCGCTTGCGGCGACCACCGCCGAGCTCTCGGCGGCGCTGAATTTTCGCGCCGTCCCCGAATTCGCCTCCGACGCGTTGCACGGCATGGGCGTGTTCGATACCCTGCGGTCACTCGGCATGCGCGTCCTGCGTCGACTCGGCGCCGATGACGGATCGCCGTCCCCCTCTGGAGAAGGACCTCGACGCACCCCCCGCGCGAGTCCGCCCGCCAACGCGCCTTCGCACGCGCCTTCCCACGTGCCCGCTCACGCGCCCGCCAACGCGCCCGCCCATGCGTCGAACAATACGGCCGAACTCATGACCGTTGGAGCGGGCGTGTGACGACGCTGCTTGACGGCGGCTATCGCTTTGAGACGTTCGTCATCGGCTCCTCGAACCGCCTCGCTGCCTCGGCGGCGCACGCGGTCGCCGAGGCGCCGGGCAGCGCCTACAACCCTTTGTTCGTTTATGGGGGATCCGGCCTCGGCAAGACGCATCTCGTGGCCGCCATTGCGTACCAAGCGCGCGCGATCCAACCCGCGCTGCGCGTGGAGTTCAGCACGGGTGAAGACGTGGCCGAACGTCTGCACAAAGCCATTGGTGCCGGGCAGCAGGTGGAGTTTGGGCGACGCTATCAGGAAGTGGACCTCCTGATTCTGGATGACGTGCAGTTCCTGACGGGTCAACGAGAAACGCAGACCGAGCTGCTCCGGCTGTTCAATCTGATGCAGGGGAAAGGCAGACAGCTGGTGCTCACCAGTGATCGCCCGCCCGCCGAAATTCCCGATGTCGACCAACGGCTGCTGTCCCGTCTGTCTGGTGGTTTGATCGTTGACGTCGGTGCACCTGACTTCGAAATGCGATTGGCGATTCTGCGCAACGCCTGCGGCGAACGTGGATTGACGTTCGATGCCGGTGTGCTGGACGAAACGGCACGCTTGCCGTACGGCAACGTTCGCGAGTTGAAAGGCGCACTCAATCGTCTTTCGGCCTTTCAGCAACTCGAAGGACAGGCCATTACCGCTGACGACGTCCGCGCCGTGCTTGGTGAGCGCCACTCCGCCTCCATCGCGCCGTCGAAAACACCGCCATCCACCACGAGTGTTGCCGGAGCGGAATACGAAGGATTTCTCGCCGACGTGCTGCACGAGGTCGAAACACGCGTGGAGCAGTGGCGCGTTCACCTTGGCGAGGCGTGTGCCTTCTGGCGCGAGGAGGGCTACGTCACCAACGTGTTGGAACGTGCAATGCACTTGCCTGTCGCGCCGGACGTAAACGGGCTGTTGGCCACCTTTACGGCCGCCGTGGAGCACCTGCGCAACATCGAAGCGCAGGCACTCGCCGTCGATGCGTCCTTGCGCGGCCATCCGGCGTTTCGCAATCCCGAGATGATCGCCGAAGCGCAATCCCTGCTGGATCGTGCGATCGTGAGTGCGGTCCCGTTGCCATCGCCCAACCCGCTCTGGACGCGCGCCGCGATGGAAAGCGGACTGTCGAATCAACTGGTATTGAAGGCCTTCGACGCCGTACTGGAGCATCCGGGGAAGCGTTACAACCCGCTGTACATCCATGGGCCGAATGGCGTGGGGAAGACCCACGTGGCGCACGCGCTTGGGAACGCGGTGCGTGCGGCGTGGCCGCGCAAAACGGTTGCCTGTCTGAATGCGTCGCTCTTTGTCGATGAGTTAATCGCGGCGATGCAGGAAGGGGCCGTCGAGCGCTGGCGCTCACGCTATCGCGCGGCCGACGTGCTGATCGTCGACGATGTGCAGCAGTTGGAGGACAAGGAGCGGACACAGGACGAGCTATTTCATCTGTTCAATCATCTCTACGATCGCGGCAGTCAGATCGTGTTGACTGGCGATCGCGCACCGCGTGAGATGTTCGGGTTGGCCGATCGGCTGCGCTCGCGCTTCGAGGGTGGCTTGGTGGCCACGCTGCAAGCGCCCGATCGCGCGATGCGCGAACGGTTGGTGCAGCGGTGGCTCCTTGAAGCGGGACAACAGCCGGGGCAGGGGTTGATCGCCTTTCTGGCCGATCGCGACGCGGCGAGTGTCCGCGAGGTGGTTGGGTTGATGACGCGGCTCATCGCGGCGGCGGAGATGGCAGGGCGCCCGCTGTCATTGGACATTGCGCAGCGCGAACTCGGCGTTGCCCGCACCGAGCACTCCGTCTTCATCGCGCACACCCCGGAACCGGGAATGCTGGATGACTTCTTTCTTGACAAAGAGAAGGTGATCTGGGAGTGGCCTGAGATCGGTGGTCGCCTTATCGAGGAATACCGCTAGTGGCGATTCGAGGGAATCTTTCAGAGGCCAGTCTCGCGGATGTGCTGCAACTGCTGGCACTCGGGCAGAAGACCGGATGTCTGAGCGTTGCCCGCGAGGGAAGCTTTGGCGCGGTGCACTTTGATCGCGGCCGCATTGTCTATGCCACGCTGGTCAATCGCCGCGATCGGCTTGGTGATCGGCTGTTGCGCAGCGGCGTGATCACGGCCGATGCGTTGGCACGCGCGGCGGCGGGTTCGACCAGTCAGGATGATCGGGATCTCATCGCCGCGCTCAATCGACAGTCCGTCGTCGACGTCGACCAAATGCTGGCGCACTTCCGCGCGCAGGTGGAAGAGGCGGTCTATCATCTGTTCGCCTGGGACTCGGGCACCTTCACCTTCGAACCGGAGGCGCGTCCTGCAACGGCTGAGCCACTCGTCTCGATCAGTGCGGACACGCTGCTGCTCGAGGGAGCGCGCCGCGTTGACGAGTGGACGCAGATCGCCAAGAAGATTCCGAGCCTTGACTTGATCTTTGAAGTGGACGCCCGACGTCTGGCGCAGTCCGACGTGACGCTGAGCGCCACGCAAGAACAGCTCATTCCGCTCCTTGACGGCGCGATCGACGTGCAGGCGGTTGTCGAACGCTCGGGCATCGATGAGTTCGAGGTGGGCAAGGCGCTGTTCGGGTTGATCACCGCCGGCTTTGCGCAGCGCGTGGGGCGCAGTGCCGCGCGGCGACAGCCACCGCCGGAAAGTCGGATTGCGGAGCATCGAAACCTGGGTGTGGCCTTCTATCGGACTGGCCTTCTCGATGAGGCGCAGCGTGAGTTTCGGCGCGTGCTGGAACTGCGTGATGCCGATGGGGCGGCGCGTTTTCATCTGGGGTTGGTGCAGCTTCGCCGTGGACAATTCGAGGAGGCTGTGGATACGCTCCGGCGCGCCGCGCGCGAGCCGGAGGCGCCGCCTGCGGTGCTTCACGATCTCGCCTTCGCCCTTGAACGGCTCGGGCGATTGGATGAAGCCGCCGAAGCGCTTGCGGAAGCGGCGACACGCGCGCCCGTGGCAGACCCACGCATTGCCCTTTCGGAGGCGATGCTGTTTCTGCAGCGCGGACAGCTGGACGCTGCCGACGAGCGATTGTCGACCGCACGCGCGGGATGGGGTGCACGCCAGCCTACCGCCGCATGGTATCACGCGTCAGGGCTCGCCGCGGCATTGGCCGGCGACACCGCGCGCGCACTCGCCGTGCTGGAGGAAGGCCTCACTGTGCATCCGCACGCAGCGGCGCTGCACAACAATCTGGCGGTGGTCCATGAACGACGCGGCAGCTACGAGTTGGCGGCCCGCACGCTCGAACACGCGCTGCTGGAAGATGCCCACTGTGCGCACCTGCACAAGAACCTCGGCGACTACCTCTACCGTGCGCAGCGATACGATGAGGCGTATGAAGCATTTGTGCGAGTGGTGCGCCTGAACGAGGCGCACGGTGCTGATGTCTACCTCAAGCTCGGCAACATCCATTACCGGCGAGGAAGCATGGACGACGCGCGTACCGCGTGGGAACGCGCGCTCGAGATCGACCCCGCGAATCGGATTGTCCACGCCAACCTCGAAGCGCTGCGCCGCGCCGATTCGGAGCATGCGGCCGAGCCGCGTGCCGAACTGGCAACCATGAGCCGTGTGGCGTAATCAAGGGCGTGTTCGCAAATGAAGCAGATCCACGTTGCTATCGCCGACTACGCCGTGGGACGTGCCGGCCTGACGCTGGTGACGATCGGACTTGGCTCGTGCGTGGGGATTGCTCTGTATGCCCCGGACGTGCGCGTGGGCGCCCTCGCGCATGTGCTTTTGCCAAACGTCAACTTGTCCGCCGCGCAGAGCGTTCCCGGCAAGTACCCGGCGACCGCGGTGCCGATGATGGTGCGTCGCATGCGGGAACTCGGCGCACGCGGTGCGATTCAAGCGCGCTTGGTCGGCGGGGCCAGCATGTTCGCGCCACTACTCCCCACGGGATCCATGTCACTGGGCGCCAGAAACGTCGCTGCCGCACACGCTGCGTGTTCGGAGATGCAGGTGCCCATCGTGGCGGAGGATGTGGGGGGCATGCATGGACGATCGGTGTTTTTCGATCTTGCAGCCGGACGGGTCCTGGTCCGCTCTATCCGCCATGGTGATGTGGAGCTCTGATTGGCGTTCCCCGTGACGTCCGTTCTCGGTGCTCGGGGCGCGCACCATCGCGGGTTCGCACTGAATGCGACGGCTCGATGACGTCGCCGCGATTCCGATCAACGGCAGCGTTCGCCCAACAGTCACGCCGAGAGGTGTCGCTGGTGGACTGGGCCACGTTTGTCGTGTTCACGCTTGGTGGACGATATTGGGCGGTTCCAGTCGAATGCACGGAGCGGGTGGTGCGGACATCCGTACACGACGGACCGTCGCCCACATCGATTAAGCACGGCGAACAGCTGGTTCCGGTGTTCGACCTTGCACGTGCGATCCTCACTGATCTGCCCCCGTTGCCAATCGCACTCGGCGCCCCCTCATCGAGCGCGACGGACCGCGGATGGCTGCTGCTGTCGGTACACGAGGGGTGGGTGGCTTGTCTCGTCGACGCTGTCCGCGAAGTGGCCACGATCGACGCCGCCACGGTGCGTGCCGTACCCCACAACGATCCGCGGCAGGCGCGTGGCGACAGCGTGCGCGGGGTATTCACCCGCCGAGACCACGAGGTCCTGGTGCTCGACCTGTCGCGCGTGGTGCGCGCGGCCCATGATGCCTCGCGCCACAGTGATGTATGATTCGCGATGCCGCTACGCATCGCACTCGGACGTCGGCCCTCGTGAAGCCCACAGAGACGCAAGTCCCTGCCGCGCTCATCCTTGAGCCGCGCGTTCCCGATGGACGGGCACTGCATGCACGATATTCCGACACGGCCTTCGAGCTCGCATCCCTGCGAACCGTCTCGTCGTCGGAGGAGGAACGACAGGCCCTCAAACAGTCCATCATTTCGCTCTTCCGTGACGTCGACGCGGCCGCTACGCACTATCTGGCATTGAAGGAGTCCGTGAAGACGTTGGTCGCCGAATGGAAACTGCTCGACGGCGGCGCAGGGCAGCTGGCGGCCCGACCGGGCGCAGCGTCACCGCCGGCCAGCGCTCCGGTCGACATTGTCCGACCGACGATTTCTGCGCGAGTCGATCACTTGGGCGCCTCAACGTTCGTTGAAAAGGGGTGGTCGAAACTGTCGCTTGGCGACCCGGCCGGTGCCGAGGTGGCGCTTCGCCGCGCGCTGGAATTGGCGCCGGAAGACAACGATGCGGAGACCCTGCTCGGATGGGCGCAGATGATGCAGGGGCATTTCGATGGCGCGCTGCTGACCTTGCGCAGCGTCTTGGTCCGCGATCCGGATCATGCCTTGGCGCAGGCGAGCATCGGCTACATCAGTTTGCGACAGCAACTGTTCGGCGACGCCATCGAGCAGCTCTCGCGCGCGATTCGTCTTGACAAGGACCGGAAAGCCACACTCTACGCGCATCTGTACATGGGGATGGTCTACCATGAGCGTGAGATGTTCGACGACGCCGTGCTCTTCTTTCAGCGAACGCTGGAGCTTGGACCGAACTTGTTGCAGGCATGGTATGAGTTGGGGCGCACGCTGTGGTTTGCCGAGCGGCACGAAGAGGCGATACGTGCGTGGCGCGAAGGGGCCGAGGCGAACAAGTTCAACCCATGGGGCAAACGCTGTTCAGAGATGATGCTGCACGTGTTGCAGGGCGGCACGCCGCCACGCCGCGACTGACCAATCGATGGCGTCGCGCTGTGCGCGTGGCAACCTTCGTGCTGGCGTGTGGGTGCGGTCTCGCGGTGCGAGGGCAGGCGCAATCCTCGCCGTCTGGCGTACGGCTCGACGAGGGGCGCTTCACCGTGGTGGCGGATCGCCGCGATGATCGGCTGGCGCGAACGCTGCTGCGCGAGGCGCTCACCAGCGACAGCTTTCCGGGGCTGCCAAGACCGCGCGCGCGCGTGCTGATCGCGATCGCACCCGATGCCGCGCGCTTCCGGGAATGGATCGGGCCGAATGCTCCCGAGTGGGGCGCGGCCATCGCCATGCCCGACGAGCAGCGGATCGTCATGCAGGGCAGCCGGTCGGCGAGCGACGCCGGGGATCCACGCGTCGTCCTCCGCCATGAGTTGGCGCATTTGGCGCTGCATGAGTTTCTGGGCGGCCTTCCGCCGCGCTGGTTTGATGAAGGGTATGCCAGTGTCGCCGCTCGCGAATGGGATCGTGATGCGGCGTTTGAGACCTCGATCGGCTTGGTCTGGCACGTGCTGCCGTCGCGCGATCTGCTCGACCGCGGGTTTTCGGGCGGCGCATCACAGGCAAGCTTCAGCTATGCGATTGCGCATCGCGTGGTCGCGGAACTCGAAGCACTGGATCCGGCAAACGGACTCCGCAATTTCTTTCGCTCGTGGAAAGACACTGGATCGTTAGAGGTGGGCATTCGCACAGCGTACGGGATGACTGGCGCGCAATTCGATCGCCACTGGCAGGGGCAATTGCGTCGGCGTTATGGCGCGCTGTCGTTGGTCGCCAGTCTTGCGCTCGTGGCCGGTCTCTTTGGCGTCCTGCTTGGACCGCTCTTCGTGATGCGCAGGCGACGCGACAAACGACGGCTTGAGGTCATGCGTGCCGCTGACGCGGCGAGCGAAGCGGCCCTGCACGCGAGTGCTTTGGCGGCGCTGCTCGCGCCATCGGATCCGTCCGAAGCCGGTGATTCCTCGGTCCCGCCCTTGTATCGTCCGGGTGGAGACGGATATTCTCCCGTATGACTCCTGCCCCGAAGAACCGTTCGCGCGCCCTGATGTTCTGGGGGGCAGCTCTTTTGTCACTTTTGCTGGGCTACCTGGACCTGGCTCGCGGCGGGCAAACCATTGCTCCCATTCTACTTGTCATGGGGTACGTTGTGTTGGTCCCGCTGGCGATCCTCAAAGGGTAAGCCGGACAGACGCTTGGGGACAGGCGGATCCCGATTGTGATATTCCGATTAAAAAACGACGCAAAGGGGAACGGGCTCACTGCGAGGTTGTACTTTGTCGGCAGACCCGGTGGGTACGAGGTTTTGAGGGCGAATAGCTCAGTTGGTTAGAGCGCCTGCCTTACACGCAGGATGTCGGGGGTTCGAGTCCCTCTTCGCCCATCGGTTCTGAAACAGTCGCGGGGAAGTGCTTGCGACTCGTCCTCCTGCGTTCCAGTATTGTTGGTCCCTCCAAACCCGCGTGGCTGTACGTCGCCCCCGGGTCGTTTCATTCGTGACCTGACAGTGGCACGGCGAGCCAGTCAGGTGGCACGGTATCCACGGCACTTCGGTGAGGCATGACGTTGATGACACGAAAACTCACAGCGCTCGCCGGGATCGGCTTAGCGATCGGCAGCTCCCTGGCAACCTCCTCGTCGCTTGATGCGCAAGGTGGACTGTCGTCTTCGCGCGTGAATCGGGTCCCGGACCCGAACGCGAAGCGTATCATGGTGACGGTGTTCAAGGGCAACGTCGCAAGTGCGGTTGAAAAGGATCTTGGCGTGAAGGCCGCCGACGAACTGCGTTCTCGAATCGGTTCGGACTTCCCGTTCAAGCAGGTGTATGTTCTGCCGAAAACGGAAATCAACTCGTACCTGGAAGCGTCGGGCTTTCCGATCTCGGAGGCGCTGGCCCCTCACGATGCCCGTGCGCTCGCCGTAATCGTTCGTGCCGACGAGTATCTCACCGGCAACGTGGTCAAAACGGCGACTGGGTTCAAGCTGGACGCCAATCTCGTGTTGGCGCGTGACAATTCCTTGGTGCAGCCGCTCGGCAGCTACGAAGCCCCCAAGATGAGCGACGTGGCAAAACTCGTGTCCCTGGAACTGAAGGAAGCGCGCAAACAGCTCGAGTTTGAGCAGAAGTGTTTGAACAGCGCGCGTGACAAGAAGCTGGATGCGGCGCTGGCGTTTGCGAAGGAAGGCATCGCGGCGTATCCGAAGGCGACGCTCGTCCGCATTTGCCAGGCGCGCGTGATGGCCGAGATGAAAGCACCTGCTGATCAGATGCTGACGGTGGCTCGTGAGATCGTGGCCGTCGATCCCAAGAGTCGGCCAGGCCTGGAGATCCTTGCGCAATCGTTCACCGACATGAAGATGGAGGACTCGGCGGTGGTCGCGCTCACCACGCTGCTCTCCACCGATCCGACGAACCCGCGTCTGCAAGAAAAGGTCGTGTTCGAGTTGACGAAGGTCGCCAATCCGAAGGTCGCGCGACCGGTCATTGACGAAGCAGTCCGCCTCAACCCCGGCGAGCCCGATTTGCTGCGCCTCCGCTGGCTTATCCTGTTGGCCGTGCGTGACTACAAGGAGGCCTACGCCCAGGGTGACGAGCTCGTCAAGCTGGATACGTCATTCGCCGATACGACATACTTCATTCGTACGTCACGAGCACTGCAGAGCGACAGTCAATACCAGAAGGCGGCCGAGATGGCGGCGTTGGGGCTCAAGAAGTTCGCCGGGCAGCCGTCGCTTTCTTACATGCAGATCGCGACGCTCACGCAGGCTGGTCAGAGTGAACAGGCCCTGGCAGCGCTGGCCAAAGCCGACGAGGCGAAGATTCCAATTGAAAACGGCGGATTCATCAAGATGCAGCTGCTCACCGCTCTCGGCCGTACCGATGAGATCCTGCCGATGGCCAAGTCACTGATCGCTGCCGGTGACACCTCCGCCGCGTTGCGTCAACAGGTGATCAAGGTCGGAAGTGATAAGCAGAAGCTCGCACAGCGTGATTCAAGTCTCCAGCTTTTCGGTGAGGCGGAGAAGATCTTCATGTATGCCGACTCGGTCGCCAAGGGCGACCAGAAGGCACAAACCTCGTTCCTCTTGGGTTACACCTACGTGCTGATGGGCCAGCTTGAGCTGAACACTTCCGCGAAGATGAAGGACTGCGCGATGGCGAAGCAGTCGAAGGCGCACTTTGGGGACGCGCAGATTTACCTTCCGCGTGGTGGGCGCGTGTATGTCGATCAGCTTCGTCAGTTGATGGGTGCCGTCGTGCAGCTGGACCCTGAAGCCGATAAAGCGGTAAAGGCCTTCTGTAAGTAACAGGCACCTGTGTTCGTTGTGCGCTGAGCCCGCCGTCGCTTTCGACGGCGGGCTTCGTGTATTTCCCCGCCTGTCCAGCATTCTCATGGACGCAGTATCACAAGTCTGCGCCGCCGTGCGAAATGCACATTTTCCCGAAGCGCCATATCGCTTGACGCTTCTCTGCGTGAGCCACTAACATGACCCTCTGAATCCCCTGTTTAAGTCCCGAGTCCGCGTGTGAGCCCGTTGTGAGCCCGTTCCGTTCCACCACCTCCGGGCGCGTCGGCGCCTATCACCTTCCCGTGCTGCTGTCGGATGTCGAGTCGCTCCTCGCTGGCGCGTCGACCGTCCTGGATTGCACACTCGGAGGTGGTGGGCACTCCGCCGCGCTCCTCGACCGCGGCCTTCGTGTCACGGGCGTCGACCGCGATCCGCGCGCGCTCGCAGCGGCACGCGAGCGATTGTCCGACTTCGAACGGATCGGGCAGTTTCGGGCGCTGCTTGGCAACTACGCGGATCTGGAAGGGGCAGGGTTGGCGTATGCTGAGCTTTTTGACGGCATTCTGCTCGACCTCGGGGTGTCCTCACATCAGTTCGATGATCTCACGCGTGGCTTCACGTTCCGCGAGGGCGCGCCACTCGATATGCGGATGGGCACCGACGCGGATCTCGGCGCCGACGAGCTGCTGAATACGATCGACGAGGTCGATCTGTCTGCGCTGTTGCGGGCCTACGCCGATGAGCCCCGCGCGGCGAGACTCGCACGCGAAATCGTGCGACGCCGCGAGCGACGGCCCTTTGCCACCGCCGATGATCTCGTGGATGCGATCCGCGCTGTGTTGGGGCCGCGCAGTGGGCCACCGGATTTCGCACGCATCTTTCAAGCGGTTCGCATAGCGGTCAATGATGAACTCGACGGGCTGGAACGTGCGTTGCCAAAGTTACGTGATCGCCTCACACCCGGTGGCGTGTTGGTCATCATCAGTTACCACTCTGGCGAGGATCGTTTGGTAAAGCACGCGTTCCGCGAGTGGAGCACCGCCTGCATCTGTCCGCCAAAACAGATGCTGTGCACCTGTCGAGGCGTCGCGCTGGGAGACACGCTCACCAAGCGCCCGGTCAATGCGGACGACGCAGAAGTCGAAACCAACACCCGGGCTCGCAGTGCCAGATTGCGCGCCTGGAAGCGCACGACGGCACCACGCGGAGCGACTCCGTAGTGGCCGCACGCGCGCGCCGTCGCACGCCACTGAAAGGCCGCGGCCTGATCGCCGTGGGGCTGCTCGTCTTTCTGGCCGTCTCGGGCCTCGTGGTCTGGCGCCGAAGCGTCGGCGTCAGCACCGGCAATGCGATGCGCGTGGCACAACTGGAAAAGCGTTCGCTCGAGACCGAGCGGAAGACGTTGCAAGGCAATATTGAGCTGGCGAAAACGCGGCCGAGAATCGTTGGTGAAGCGCAGCGGCGATTGGGATTGCACGTCCCGTCTGATTCGCAGACGCGACTGGTCGCGGAACCGGGACCTCGCCCATGATGTTCTTCCAAGCGGATCAGCACGACGGGGAAGGGCATGAGCCTGCAGAGCCCGAGTCCCTGATTGGTCGTGTGGCGGTCAGTCGGCCACGCGCCATGCTCGTGCACGCAACCCTCGTGCTGTTCGCGATGGCGATCGTGGGACGTGCGGTGCAAGTGCAAGTGGTGGATTCCAAGCGCTGGACCGCGCTCGCCGAACGGCAGCAGATCGAGGAAGAGACCATCGCCCCGCCGCGCGGACAAATTCTCGATGCGAACGGCAGCATCATGGTGGAGTCGCGCGAATTGATGCGCGTCGGGTTCACGCCCAGGAACATCAAGCCGTATAGAAAGCGGGGGGCGAAACGTTCGGAGCCGCTCCTCAATCCGCGTCCGGCCATTCGACAGTCACTCCGCGCACTGGGCGTCAAGGATGCGCTTGCGAAGCGCGTCTTCGATACCACGCGTGCGTGGGTCGAACTGCCCGGGCTGTACTTGCCAAGTGATGTTGAACGCCTGATTCCGCTGCCCGGTGTGACCATCCGCCGCGTCCTCAAGCGGCGCGTCACCGCGCCCGAGGGCATTCGTGGGGTGCTCGGCACGGTCAATAGTGCGCACGTGGCCACGGGTGGCATCGAACAGGAACTTGATTCACTGCTGACTGGGGTCGGCGGGCGCAACGCGCGCGTCAAGGATGGTCGTGGGAACCAACTGGAGACGCCGAACTTCGCCAACGTGGCGGCACAGCCTGGTCACAGCGTCACCCTGACGATCAACGGCTCGCTGCAGGATCTTGCCGAACGCGAGCTGGCCGACGGCATCACACGTACAGGCTCGTCGGGTGGCGACGTCGTGATCGTTGATCCGCGCGACGGTGCCGTGTTGGCGATGGCGGGTGTGCGCGACCGGAAACCGTCGATCACGGCCACCTCGCTCGCCGAACCGTACGAGCCAGGGTCGGTCATGAAGCCGTTTGTGATTGCCCGCGCCCTCGACTTAGGGCGTGTTCACGCGGACGAGCTGATCAATACCGAGTCCGGGCAGTGGACCGTAGCAAAGCGCACGATACACGATGAGCACAAAGCGGCGATGATGAGCGTGCGCGATGTGATTCGACTGTCCAGCAATATCGGCGCCGCGAAGATTGGGCTCCGGATGTCCGAACAGGAAGAGTACGAAGCGCTTCGCGACTTCGGTTTCGGTGTGCTGACCGGACTCCCGTATCCCGCCGAGTCGCGTGGCTCCGTGCCTACGCCAAAGTGGCGAGCACAGACGGCAGCATCCGTGGCGATGGGGTACGAGATGATGGCCACGGCAATGCAGCTGGCCTCGGCGTACGTCTCCATCGCCAATGGCGGCGAACTTCTGCAACCCGCGCTCATTCGCGAGATTCACGACCCAGCGGGTCGCACCGTGTTTACCCACCAACGGCGCGTGCTGCGTCGAGCGATGAAGCCTGAGACGGCCGCGCTCATGCGCGCCATTCTGTCCAGTGTTGTTGACAGTGGCACCGCCGTCGCGGCGGATATGGCCACCTACGATGTGGCGGGAAAGAGTGGCACGGCGCGCATCGCCCAAGCGGGCAATTACGATGCCGATCGCCGATACAATTCCACCTTCGTCGGCATGTTTCCGGCACAGAAACCGCAGTACGTGATTGTGGTACGGCTGGTCAATCCTAAAGGGAAGATCTTTGGCGGAACGGTGGCGGGACGCGTCGTCAACGTGATCCTGCAAGGCGCGCTGGCCACGCGTGAGTCGTCGTTGGATCGCTCGGCGCTTGCCGAAGTGGCCAGGCAAATTCCCGCTGAACCGCGCAAACCGCTTTCGCCGCTGGCGGTCGCGTCAGCGGCTCGGGACACCGTTCGCTTTGATTCTCTGCGAGCGCCACTGCCCGCGCCCGCGCCCGCGCTGGCCGCGCCCTCGCGCGTGATCGTGGCATTGCCGCTCAAGACCCGACGCGGACATGTGGATGGCCCCTCGCTCGCCGGAACGTTGGGCGATTCCAGCACGCCGACCCCATCAATGATACGGGCCATTCCGTCGGTGTATGGGTTGAACACGCGACAGGCCGTGCGAACATTGCACGCCGCGGGCTTTCAGGTGTCGTTGAAGTCCGGCACCATTGCGCGAACACGCCCGGTAGCCGGTGCACTGCTGCGCAGCGGGTCGGTGGTCGTTCTCGAGGCGCCGCGGTGATCGCAGCGCGCGCCACTGTTGATGCGCTGTGCGTAGCGTTGCGTGATGCAGGATTACTGATCACGAGCAGCGACCATCTGCCCGTTTCGGTCGACGATGTCGTTGATGACAGTCGTCGCGTGACACCGGGCGCCGCGTTTGTTGCCGTCAACGGTCACGCGCAGAACGGTCACGTTTGGATTGACGCCGCGCAGCAACAGGGCGCCACGCTGTTGCTCGTCGAAGATATCGCGTGCGTCGCCTCCATGGCTGTCCCGCTCCCGTTCCTGCATGTGCGCGACGGGCGACGTGCGGCGGCGGTGACGGCCGCGGCATTTCATCGCTGGCCGGCGCGCGAACTGACCATCGTTGGCGTCACCGGCACGAACGGGAAGACGACCACCGTGGGGCTGCTTCGACACGTGTTGCACCGCGACGATCATCCGGCGGCATCCATCGGTACGCTGGGTGTCCTGGTCGGCAGCGCGGGAACGCCCGTGCCGGGCGGCTCCGGCCTGACGACCCCCGGGCCGGTGGAGCTGCAACGCGTGCTGCGACAGCTCTGCACCATGGGCGTGCGCACCGTGGCCATGGAAGTCTCCTCGCACTCGCTTGATCAGCGGCGGGTGGACGCCATCAGCTTTGCCGCCGCCGTTTTCACGAACCTGACCCGCGACCATCTGGATTATCATGGGACGATGGAGTCGTATCGCACCGCGAAGTTGCGATTGGTCGGGTTATTGGCGAGAGACGGCGTCGCGCTGTTCAACGGCGATGATCCGGCGTGGCGCGGGGTCACACACGCACCGCGGGCGTGGAGTTTTGGCATTGATACGCCGGCCGATGTCACGGCGCGTGACGTCGCGTTTCATGCGCAGGGGAGTCGCTTTCTGCTGGTCGCGCCAACCGGTGCGACGTCGGTCGAACTGCCGTTGATCGGTGACTTCAATGTGGCTAACGCGCTCGCGGCGGCGTCTGCCGCACTTGCGCTCGGTATGTCACTGGTCGACGTCTCCGCGCGCTTGGCGTGCGCGCCGCAGGTACCGGGTCGCCTTGAGCGCCTGCACGCCACGCCCACGGTGCTTCGTGACTACGCGCATACGCCAGATGCGCTGGACCGCGCGCTGCGTGCCGTGCGTCCCTTCACGCAGGCGGAGCAGGGCTCCGACAGTCGACTGATCGTGCTGTTTGGCTGCGGCGGTGATCGTGATCGCGGCAAACGCCCGGAAATGGGGCGCATCGCCGAATCGCTCGCGGACGTCGTCATTGTCACGAGCGACAACCCGCGCACCGAGGATCCGGCGCGTATTCTCGACGACATCGAGGGGGGAATGCGCCGCCGCAATCACCGGCGTATCGAAGATCGTCGCGACGCCATTGCCGAAGCGCTTCGTATCGCCTCACCGCGCGATGTGATTCTGCTGGCTGGGAAGGGGCACGAGACCTATCAGATTCGCGGCACGGTGTCGTACCCGTTTGATGAACGCGTCATTGTTGACGACATCCTCGACGCGATGAACGCATCAGCGCCGTGACCACCTACACCACGATGTACTCAACGGCGGGTACCGACTTTCGCGCGACGGAGCCGGTCCTCCCCGAATTCTCGCATCCGTACTGGACGCAAGAGCGGGTCGCGAAGGCGCTTGGCACCGGCCCTCGCGCACAATTCCCGTTCGGTGGCGTGTCGACTGATACGCGAAAGATTGCGCGCGGCGATGTTTTTGTTGCGCTTCGCGGTGACCAGTTTGATGCGCACGATTTTTTGGCCACAGCAAAAGATGCTGGCGCAGCGGCGCTTGTTGTCAGCGACGTCGCCAAGGCGGTGGGGCTGGGACTGCCCGTGTACGTGGTGCCCGATACACTGGTGGCGCTTGGGCAACTGGCGACCGCGTGGCGTCGCGCCTGGGGCCGTAGCGTGATTGCGGTTGCTGGATCCAACGGCAAGACGAGCACGAAAGAATTGTTGAAGGCGGCGCTGGGCGGTGAGCTGGTGGTGCACGCGACGGTCGGCAACTTGAATAACCTGGTCGGTGTTCCGCTCACGTTGTTGTCGATCCCCTCCGATGCCGAAGTCGCGGTGGTTGAGGTGGGCACCAACACGCCGGGCGAGATTGCCACACTCCGCGCGATCGTCGAGCCGGACGTTGCGGTGATGACATCGATTGGCGAAGAGCATCTTGAAGGGCTCGGCGACTTGGCGGGTGTGCTGCGCGAAGAGGCCGAGGTGTTTCACGGCGTCACGTTGGCGGTGGTGCCCGCCGCGTTCCCCGATGTCGGCGTCATCGCGCGATCGCGCGCGCGCGCGGTGGTCAGTGCGGGTTTGACCAACGCCGATGTCGCGCCGACAGCATGGGGCCTTGATGACGAGGGCCGTCCGTGGCTTGATATGGGTGCTGTGCGTTTCACGCTGCCGTTACGAGGCGAGCACCAAGCCGCCAACGCTATGCTCGCCATCGCGGCCGCGCAGGCCTGCGGCGTGTCGATGACGTCGGCAGCGCAGGGCATGGCGGCCATGCCGGTCCCCAGCATGCGCGGGGTGTGGGAGTCGATAGGCCAGGCGGTGCTGATTAACGACGCCTACAACGCCAACCCGGCATCGATGCGGGCGGCGCTCGCGCTCCTCGGTCAGGTTGGTGCGGGACGGCAGCGAGTTGCGATTCTTGGTAGCATGCGTGAGCTCGGTGCGCAGTCGGCGCAGCAGCATCGCGACGTCGCGCGTGTGGCATTGGCCTCAGGCGCCGACGTGATTGCCGGCGTTGGTGATTTCGCCGAGGCCTTCGCTGCGGAGGCACCACACGATCTTCGGGTGGTGACGGCCGTATCGTGCGAGGCGCTCTGGCGTGTACTCGAGCCAAGGTTGGCACGGGACGCGGTCCTGTTGCTCAAGGCGTCACGAGGGATGAGGTTGGAGCAATTGGTGCCGCTGATCACCGAATGGGCTCAAACATCTGTCAGCGATCACTAACTTCCGCTCCACGTTTCGCGTCTCTGCTGCCGCTGCTTCCGCGCCTCGTTCCGCTCCACGTTCCGCTCCACGTTCCTCTCGATGTACCTCGCGGCACCGCGCGGCTTCTCTCGACCGTCGTTTCTCTCGCCTTACACTCCCTCCTGCGCTCTTGCTTTACTCCCTTCTGCAGCCGTTCGCTCGCGATGTTCGCATCTTCAACCTCCTGAACTATATCACGTTCCGGTCGGCCGCCGCATTTGTGTCCGCCTTGCTGGTCTCGTTTATTCTGGGTCCCGTGATCATCAAGCACCTCCGTGCCATGGCCGTGCATCAGGTGGTGCGCGAAGGCATGCCGGATTCGCATGCGGCGAAGGGGACGACGCCTACTATGGGTGGGTTGATTATTCTCGTGGCGTCCGTGCTCCCGGTCGTGCTGTGGGCGCGATTGGACAATCGGTATGTGTTGCTGGCGGTGGTGACCATGATGTGGATGGGGGGCATCGGTTTTCTTGACGACTCTCTCAAACTGCGACAAAAGCGCGCCGGCCTGAAAAACGAGGGGCTTGTTGAGCGATACAAACTTGCTGGCCAGGTCACGTGCGGCATTGGGCTTGGGCTCTGGCTTTGGTTGTCTCCGCTCTCGTCATTACCCGGTGCGTCCACATCGCTCCCGTTCGTCAAGTACGTCTTGATTGTGCCCGCCTCTGGAGCCGTGGCGTGGCTGTACGTGGTCTGGGTGACATTCATCCTCACCGGCTTTTCCAACGCCGTCAATTTGACGGACGGACTCGACGGACTGGCCGCCGGGCTCGTGGCGATCGCGGTGATCACGCTTGGACTGTTCGCCTACGTCGCGGGTCGCGTGGATACCAGCGCTTATCTGCAGCTGTTCTATTTGCGGGGAGCCGGTGAGCTGGCGGTGTTTTGCAGCGCGGTTGTCGGCGCGTGCATTGGATTCCTCTGGTACAACGCACACCCCGCGCAGGTCTTCATGGGCGATACGGGATCGTTGGCGCTCGGCGGCGCGCTCGGAGCGATCGCGATTCTGCTCAAGAGCGAATTTCTCTTGCTCATCGTTGGCGCGGTGTTCGTTGCCGAAACCGCCTCGGTGATTCTGCAGCGCGGGGTATTCAAGTATCGCAAGAAGCGCTTCGGCGAAGACTACGCGAAGGCGAACCGCGTCTTCAAGAAAGCCCCGCTGCATCATCACTTCGAAATGATCGGCTGGCCCGAGACTCAGATCGTGATACGGTTCTGGATCCTCGGTGTCCTGTGCGCGATCCTCGCACTCAGCACGCTCAAGCTGCGGTAGCGACAACCAGACCAACGCCAATGCCTCCTGCTACGATGTCCTCATACGAATTGGCGTCGCTCGTGGCGCGCCGCCTCGCCGAACGACGCGGCGAGTTTGCCGTGCTCGGACTGGCCCGCAGTGGATTCGCCGCCGCTCGCATGCTCCGTGCGGGAGGGATCTCGGTCTATGCGTCGGATGCGTCCGACACACAGAGCGTGCGTGCCGCTGCCGCGACGCTCGAGCGTGAGGGTGTGTCCGTTCACGTCGGTGGGCATGACCTGGCGCGCATCGCGTCGGCGTCGGTGTTGGTCGTGAGCCCAGGCGTTCCTCCTGATGCCCCCGCGATCGCGGCCGCACATGCGGCTGGCGTACCGGTGGTGAGCGAAGTGGAGGTCGGGCTGCGCATGCAACCGGCGCTGCGACTGATCGCCACGACGGGCACCAACGGGAAGACCACCACGACGGCGCTGATCGGTCATCTCTTGCGCGGGCTCGGGCTCGACGCCGTTGATGTCGGGAACATCGGGACGCCGGTGTGCGAGATCGCGATGCGTGCCGTCCCACCGACGTGGGCCTCGCTCGAGATGTCGTCGTTTCAGCTGCACGACACCCCGGGATTGCTGCCCACTGTTGGCGTCCTGACCACGCTCAGTCCCGATCACCTGGATCGGTATCCCGACGTCGCCTCATACTACGCGGACAAGCGTCGTCTCTTTGCCAATGCGTCAAGCACGTCGCGTTGGGTTGTCAGTGCGGACAATCCCGAAATCGCGGCGATGATGTCCGGGGTCGAAGGACAGATCTCTCGGTTCTCGACGACGCGTACCGACGTGGACGCCTATCTCGATCGCGCCTCTGGCACGTTGGTGGTGCAAGGACAGCCGGTGGTCGCCCGTGCGTCGCTGGCCTTAGCGGGAGACCACAACGTCGCCAATGCCCTGGCCGCACTGCTGGCCGTATCAGTGGCCGACCCGGCGCATGCCACCGACGATGCGCGAAGCCGGATGGCGAACGCCGTGCGTACCTTTCATGCGCTGCCTCACCGTCTCGAGCCAGTTGCCGACCATGACGGCATCCTGTGGCTCAATGATTCGAAGGCCACCAACGTTGCCTCGACACAGGTCGCGCTGGCCAGCATGACACGTCCGACGATCGTCTTGCTCGGCGGTCGACACAAGGGTGAACCGTACCACGCGCTGCGTACGGAGCTCACGCGAACGGCCAAGGCGGTGCTCGCGTACGGCGAAGCTGCCCCACAGATCTTCCAAGACCTGCAGGAGCCATTGCGCGGAGTGGTGCAGGTTGAAGAGCTGCGTTCGGCATCATTCGCCGACGTGATCGCACGAGCACAGGTGCTTGCTGAGCCCGGCGATGTAGTGTTGCTCTCACCCGCATGCTCCAGTTACGATATGTTCGCAAACTACGAGGAACGCGGGCATCGTTTCGGGCAACTGGCCAGAGGAGAGACGCCGTGAAAACAAACAGTGTGGTGCGCGAACGATGGGCGATGAGCGTCGAAGCCCGCGCATTGCTCTTGGTGACCGCAGTCCTCGTATCGTTCGGGCTGGCCGTGCTGTACAGTGCCAGCGCCCTGGTCGCGGTCAACGCCGGCAGTCCGGGGCACTTCTTCGTGCTGCGACAAGCCAGCGGTGTTTTGATCGGGCTGCTTGCCTTCATGATCGCAGCCAAAGTCGATGCCGATGTGTGGCGGCGACTGGCGTGGCCGATCATGTGGCTCAGTCTTGGCCTGATGCTCCTGGTCGTCATTCCCGGTGTCTCAGAAGAATTCGGCGGGGCTCGGCGCTATCTCTTCAAGGGATCAATTCAGCCCTCGGAGCTTGCCAAGTTTGCCGTGCTGGTCTGGACACCGATGCTGCTGATCAAGAAGGGCGATGCGGTTCGTCGACTGGGCAAGGGCTTGTTGCCGTTTGTGGCCGTGATTGGTACGCTGAGCCTGCTGGCCATTCTCGAGCCGGATTATTCTGTGGCGATGATGTTTTGCCTGCTGATGGCGGTGTTGCTCTTCGTGGGGGGAGCGCGCGTGGCGCACTTTCTGTTCGTCGGCGCCCTCGTAATCCCGCTTTTGTTCTTTCAGTTGTCGAAGAAGGAGTACATTCGCGAACGCGTGCGGAGCTTCCTCGCTGACGAGACGTCCAAGGACAACAATGCTGCGCCGACATCCGACCAGCAGAAGCAATCGTTGATCGCGGTAGGGACCGGCGGAGTGCTTGGCGTAGGCTTTGGTCAGGGCAACCAGCAGCGTGGCTGGTTGCCACTGGCGTACAACGATTTCGTGGGCTCGGTGGTTGGTGAAGAGTTTGGCTTTCTTGGCGTTGCCGGTACCACGATCGCGTTCGCGTTGTACGGCTGGCTCGGCTTCCGCATCGCCCGTAACGCGCGCACGCCGTTTACTTCGCTGCTGGCAATTGGTCTGACCTTCACGACCGTATTAACGGCGTTCATTCACATCGGCGTGGTGCTCAGTCTGCTGCCGAACACCGGCCTGACCTTGCCATTTGTTTCGTATGGTCGGTCGAATCTCGTGCTCACGCTCGCCATGACTGGGATTCTCGTGAACATCGGCAGCGCCCGCGAACGTGTCTATGGCACGTCGACCGCGGCCGATCCCCTTGTCGCACGGACCGCGTAGGTGCGGGGCTTGCGGCGAATACTCGGCGCGTGACTCGAACCATTTGGTTTGCCGGTGGCGGTACCGGCGGGCACCTCTACCCCGGGTTAGCGATCGCTCGCGCGCTGGTGAAGGCCGACGCGAACTTCACCCCGCATTTCATTGGCGCTCGTCGTGGCATCGAGCGCGACGTGCTTCCGACCACCGAGTTCGGACACACGCTGCTTGAGTTGCACCCGTTCTATCGCCGCACGCCATGGAATAACTGGCGCACGGCCGTCGGCGCCGTTGGTGCGTGGCGGGAACTGTCGCGATTGGCCGAGCGGGCGAGACCCGAGGCCGTGATTGGTACCGGTGGGTATGCCGCGGGTGTTGCGCTCGCGTGGGCACGCGCGAACAAGGTACCCACCATCCTGCACGAACCAGATAGCCATCCCGGGTTGACCACGCGCGTTTTTGCCCGCGGGGCGCGGGCCGTGTATCTGGGCTTTCCTGAAGCCGCGCGGTTTCTCTCGACCGCCTCCGGCGCCGACGTGCTCACACTCGGCGCACCGATTGAGGCACCGCCTTCTGCTCCTGTCAGCCGTGAAGCTGCTTGTGCGCGTTGGCAGCTGCCGGCTACGGCGTTCGTGGTGCTTGTGGTGGGGGGAAGCCAAGGCGCGCGGGCCATCAACGAGGTCATTGCGCGTTGGTGCGAACAGGGACTGCCGGACGGCGTCGCAGTGATCTGGGCAACGGGGCGGGCGCAAGCCGACGTGTATTTGCCGCATGAATCGACGATGGTTCGCGTGCGCCCCTATCTCAGTCCGATCGCTGATGCCTATGCCGCCGCCGACATCGCCATCGCGCGGGCGGGCGCGATGAGTATTGCCGAGTTCTGCGCGTGGGGCATTCCCGCGGTGCTCATTCCGTTGCCGACGGCGGCTCAGGATCATCAGACGTATAACGCCGCGGCCGTCGCCGAGAGCGGTGCGGCGATTCACTTGCCGCAGTCGCAGTTGACGGTGGACCGTCTCGCCTCGATTGTGGCCACGCTACGCGCGGACAGCACCCAGCAAACGGACATGCGAGCGGCGGCGCTTGAGCGCGCACGTCCCAAGGCTGCGCGCGACATCGCCGCCGCGATTCATAAGTTGTTGCGGCCGGAGCGGTAGTTCGGCGCTCCACGGTGCACGCTTCCGTTTTTCCTTTGCCTGCGCACTCTCATCGATGACATCACAAAGCGTATCAGCAACGTCCCGTTTGTGAATTCACGAACTCGTGCGCTGCACTGATACGATGCGCGGTGTGGTCGAGGTGCTCACGCCATTTTTGACTCGTCGCGGTCGCCGCAAGATCTGGGATCTTCGGATTGTCAACATTGCAAGATCAAGATAACTAACGTGAGTTTTTCGGCACTGACTGTTGCGTGGCGACGGTCGAATGCGATGCACGCAAACGAGTTAACGTTTATAGAGCACGAATTACAATTTGCACACCCTACGCATTATCACGTATCCTTGTACTCCACAGAGGGGGCGATCGGTCGTCCATTGTGCATTTCCCTTGTGCAGGCATAATATTGCAAAATGACTTCGTTGCTCCTCGACACCTCCGATACGCGTCCCGTGCACTTCATCGGCATTGCCGGTGCCGGCATGAGTGCGCTCGCCGAATTGTTGATAAGGCGTGGAGTGAGCGTGGCGGGCACCGATGCCAACCCGGCGGGGGCGCCCGACCTTGTTGCGCTCGGCGTGAAGGCGTCGGCGCACGATGAGCGATTGGTCGCGAGCGCTCGTGCCGTGGTGTATTCGTCGGCGATATCTGCGCAGCATCCCGAAATGGCGGCGGCGCGAGCGCTCGGCTTACCGGTCGTGCGGCGCGCAGAAGCGCTGGCCCAGGCGGTAAGCGGAGGGACCCTCGTTGCCATTGCCGGGACGCACGGCAAAACCACGACGACCGTAATGACGACCGAGGCGTTGGCTGCTGCCGGTCGCAATCCCACAGGTGTGGTTGGTGGGCGCGTGAGGAGTTGGGGCGGCAACCTGCGGCTTGGTGATATCACGTCCAGCCATCCTACCTACGTGGTGGAGGCCGATGAATATGATCGGTCCTTTCTGGCCCTCGATCCTACGGTTGCGGTAGTGCTGAACGTTGAAGCGGATCACCTCGACATCTATCGGGACCTCGACGACATCGAGCGTACGTTTGAGGCGTTTTGCGCGCCGGCGCGCGTGGTGGTGCGATGCGCCGATGATCACGGTGCGATGGTCCTGCGGTTGACCAATCAGCAGGAGGTGATCGCCTACTCAGCGGTGGTCGACCACGACGTGACTGCCGGTGCAGCGCCCGACAACGAAACCAACGCGACCGATGCCCGACTGGTGGCCGACGGCCTCGTGCTCTCACCAGACGGCTCGCGTTTTCGCGTGGTCTTCGATGGCGACGTGCTTGGCGATATTGCGCTGTCCGTCCCCGGACTGCACAACGTGCGCAATGCCATGGCGGCGATCGGGGCCGGACTGGCCTTGGGATGCACTGTGCCAGCAATGGCACCGGGCCTCGCGGCGTTCCGTGGCGTGGAACGACGCTTTCAGCGACTTGGTGAAGTGCGGGGAGTCCAGGTGGTCGACGATTACGCGCATCATCCCACCGAGGTGTCGGCAACGCTGGCGGCGGCGCGCCACGCGTTCCCCGGTCATCGGCTTGTGCTGGCTTTTCAGCCGCACTTGTATTCGCGCACGCGGGATCTGCAGCAGGAGTTCGCCCACGCGTTGGCGGCGACCGACGTGCTCTTCCTGTGCGACGTCTATGGTGCGCGCGAAACGCCAATTGACGGTGTCACATCGGCGCTGATCGGTCATCGCGTGCCTCGGGAGTGCTTGCAGTGGTCGGGTGCACGAACGGCGTTGGCGACGGCACTCCACGCGTTCGTGCGCGAGGGCGATATCGTGATCACCATGGGCGCCGGCGACATCACCACGACTGGTCCCGAACTCCTTGCGGCACTGCGCTCATGACCGTCAGTCCTCCTCCCGTCCTGTCGTTCGACGACGACCCGCCGGCTACCCAGCGAGCCGGCCGCGGTCGCAGCGTCAGTAGCCGAGACGGTGGCCGCGCCGGTCAGCCCGCTTCAGGCGACGCCACCGCGGGCGAAGGGTCCGCATGGCGACAGCGTCCGCGTTGGCAGCGAATCGCCTTGGCGTGCGGACTGTGCAGTATCGCCGTGGCGCTGATGTCCAGCCCGTGGTGGGGACCGCGCGCCCTTTCGCGTCTCGATTTTTTCCATGTGCGCACCGTCGAGTTCGAAGGCGTGCGATTTGCCAGGACCGCCGAGTTGCTGCGGAGGCTTCGCGTGGACACCGCGCAGTCGGTGTGGCAGCCGCTTGATTCGCTGACCGCGCGGTTGGAGACACACCCCATGATTCTGCGTGTCGATGTGGCGCGCGCGCTCCCGGGAACCCTGCGTGTCGTCGTCGTGGAACGTGTCCCTGTGGCACTCGTGCAGTCGAAAAACGGGCTGCGTCCGGCGGATGCGACGGGGGCCATGCTGCCCATCGATCCAGCCGTGGTTCCACTCGATTTGCCAATTGCCAGCTCGGCGGACAGTGCGCTGCTCGCGGTCCTTGATGGGCTGCGCGTCGAATCCCCTGCGCTCTATACGCGCGTCGCCCAAGCGTCGCGGGTCTCGTCGAGCGAACTGCGCTTTGTGCTCACGGGCGGTTCGGTCGGTGCGGCCGGGCCGGCCATGGTGCCATCGCTCTTTGTACGGACGGCGCCCGACGTGACCGTCGCGCGCTTCAAGGACATATTACCAGTGGAAGCGGATCTCGCGCGGAATCACCTGCGCGCGGTCGAACTGGACCTGCGCTTCCGGCACCAAGTGATCGCCAGACAGCCATGACCACCGATCCAATCGTCGCTGCCATTGATATTGGAACTGCCCACACCACCGCGATTGTTGCCGCCGTGACGGGTGAGTTCCCTCGTTCGCCTGTGCTCAAGGTGCTCGGCATTGGCCGCACGCGCACGATGGGATTGCGACGCGGTGTGGTGTCTGACATCGAAGAGGCCACGCGCTCGATTCGTGCGGCCGTGGACGAAGCCAGCAAGCGCGCGGGGGTTGCTCCTGAAGCACTCTACGTTGGCATTGCGGGCGAGCACGTGCGGGCCATGTGCTCCACCGGAGTGGTGGCCATCAGCGGCACAGAAATTGAGCGAGCCGACGTGGAACGGGTGAACGAGGTTGCGCGAGCAATGGCGATTCCGCAGGATCGCGAATTGCTCCATGCCATTCCGCAGGAATACCGCGTCGATAAAGCGGAAGGCATTCGCGACCCCGTGGGCATGATTGGCACGCGACTCGAAACCGAGATGTACCTGGTCACGATCGGCAGCTCACCGGCCATGAACCTGCGAAAGAGCATCGAGCGTGCCGGGTTTCACGTCAAGGAACTGGTCTTGGAGCCGTTGGCCAGTGCGCTCGCCGTGCTGACCGAAGAAGAGAAGGAGCTTGGTGTCGCGCTCATTGAGCTCGGCGCCGGCAGTACAGATCTGGCGGTGTTTCACGAAGGCAAAATCCGTCATTTGGGATCGGTGCCATACGGCGGGAACACCGTGACCAGCGACATCGTGCAGGGGCTTGGCGTGACGCAGAGCGACGCCGAGCAGCTGAAGGAAGCGTACGGGTGCGCGTACGAGCCGATGGTGACGGTCGATCAAATGATCGCGGTGCCGGCGACCGCGTCCCACGGCGAACGGCATCTCTCGCGTGAACTGATGACGCACATCATTCATCAGCGCATGGATGAGATCTTCGACAAGGTGCACCGCGAGATCGACGCCGCCGGCTTCACCGGAAAATTGAACGGCGGCATTGTGCTGTCCGGTGGTGGGGCAGCCCTCGAAGGCATCGCCGATCTGGCGGTCGACGTGTTTGGGCTCGGCGTGCGTATTGGGGTGCCCGGTGAGCGGATGCGCGGGCTGGTCGAAGCGGTTGCCGATCCTCGTTTTTCAACCGTGGCTGGGCTGGCCCTGTACGGCGCGCACCGTGTGGCGTTGGGCGGTGTGATCGCGAAACGCGCGACACGGAGCGGGGCCGTGGTGGATAAGTGGTCGGGCCGCGTGCGGACGTGGTTGCAGGATTTCTTTTAGCGCGCTGCTGGTTGACTGGTCTGTTTTTGCGCGGGGAGTGTCGTTCGGCTGTGTACTCGGCTATGTGCCTATTGTGGTGGTGGCGCTCGACAACGATGACAAACGTATCGTCATTTTCGACTCCGGCGGCGTCCAGCGGCACTCGGCGGGGCGGCCGGGGAGCGGGCCCGGGGAATTTCGATATCTGCGCGGCGTGTTTGTGCTTCCCGGCGATTCGATCGCCGTGTGGGATCCGGGGTTACGCCGCATGTCCTTCTTCGATGCGGCGCTAAAGTTCGACAGGACCGAACCGTTTCCGAGTTGGGAATTTTCCAGCGTCTTCTCCGAAATCGTCGGTCGATTCGCCGATGGGCGGTGGGTCGCGAAGATGGCGACAGGGCAGATGTACGTCGATGCGAAGTCGGGCGCGCTCGCGGTGGTCGATACCTTCAGCCTCGTGGCAGGACGCAGTGCCGAGGTCCCTCGCCTCTTTCGTCAACTCCCTTCACGTGCCGGCGTGGATGTCATCACGGGGGGAAAGGCGAGTTCTAGTGTCCACCTTCTCCGCTTCAGAGAACTCGACCTGGGAGTAGGAGCGATCTGCGACAGCGGCGCGGTACTGGTCGACTCTGGTGGCGTTCGCGTGGAATATGTAACTGCACGCGCACCGAGCGCTTGGCCGCTGCCGCGCGTCGGTGCGGCCATTCGAACAACTTCTGAGCGCGATGACATGGTCAAGAGCGAAATGTCTGCTGTCGACTCTTTGCCAAGCGCCGGAAAGGCGCGCGCTTTGCTGACACAGCTGGTGAAGCGGTACCGCTCGCGAGCGCGCCCACCGGCGATCGACGCGACGGGCGAGCTCTGGTACGATCTCGACGCAATGCGGTTTACACCCAAGGGTTTTTTCGAACGCGTCGACAGCACTGCACGTCGCTCGGCATTCGTGCGACTCAACGGATTCCTTTCGCTTTCGCACTTCGGACGCAACGCGATTGCGACTCGGGATTATGGATCCGACACCACCGGCATGACGGTGAATTTCTCGCACTTCGCGCCGGGATGGACATCGAAAACACCGAATACGCTCGGCCACTGCTTCGCCTCATTCACGTATTAGGCACATCGCAGACTACGCACGCCATGACTCCCATGGCGCTCCCGCAATGGGCAAGCGTGCGGCCCCTACATTTCTGCGGTCCGCGGCGCAGGGTACGGCGATGAATCACGGAGGCCACGGAGGTCACGGAGCCTACAGAGTCCACGGAGTGCGGTCGTGACGCGCCTCCGTGACCTCCGTGCACTCCGTGATTCACATTGCTATTTGAGGCACCGCCGCGAATAGGAGGCCGTGGTTATCGCATCTGCGTGGACACAATCGGGTGCTGCGCCGCCGTCTCCCACGGCAGCACTGGCCACCATCGTGTCGTCCGCAACGGGAGCGTGGGTTCGACACTCTCCCCCGGCCGCGGCGTGGCAACGGTCACGCCGCGCAGTGCGGCGGCCGCCGTGACGCGCTCGATGGGTTCTGTCCACCCGTGATAGGCAAGGCGAAACAGTCCCCAGTGCACCGGGAGCAGCACACGCCCACGCACCAGCACATGCGCGTCAACGGCTTGTTCCGGGCCGATGTGCCAGTCCGGCCACGCACGATGGTACTGACCCACCTCGATCAGCGTGCAGTCGAAGGGGCCGAGGCGTTCACCGATCTCGCGCATCGCGGGAAAGAGCCCCGTATCGCCGGAATAGTACGCGCGATGCACCGCACCAACGAGCGCATAACCGCTCCAGAGCGTCGCGTCGTAATCAATCAACATGCGTCCGGCGGCATGTCGCGCTGGCGTGCTGTGCACGGTGAGGGTGCCGATGCGGGTGCTGTCCCACCAATCGAGTTCCGTGATGCGATCGGCGCGAACGCCCCAGTATGCCAGGTGCGCGCCGACGCCCAATGGCGCCACGAATCGCGCACCGGTTTTTGCCAACGCGACCACGGTGGGCATATCCAGATGATCGTAGTGGTCGTGCGAAATGAGCACGATATCAATGGGCGGAAGTGAATCGAGGGCGATCACCGGTGCGTACCATCGCCCGGGGCCGATCCCGGGGATGGGGGTTGGGCGCGCGCTCCAGATCGGATCGATGAGCACCCGAGTACCGTCGATCTCGAGCAACGTGGTTGAATGTCCCATCCACGTCACGCGGAGGCCGCTTGTCGGCGCGGTGGTGAAACGGTCGCTCGCAATACGTTCGACGGGTACCACCTGTGGCGGCACACTGACCGGGCTGGTCTCGCTGATGGCGAACAGGCCACCAACAATGTCATTCACCAACGGCTGCGGATTGACGAAACGATTGGCCTGCCACTGCGGTGATAAACGCATGCGATCGCGGCGCGCGCCTTCCGCGCGATGACCCAACGGGCGCCACGCGATGGCGGTCGCGACGCCAAGCGCCACCACGACGAATGACACGGTGATCGTAAAGACCTTCCGACGGTTGACGCTCATGCGGCGCGAAGGGGGCGCACAATCGCGCGATACGCGAGCCACGTACTCGCCGCGCCGCAGAGATGCCAGAGGGCGTGCCCTTGCCACGGGCTCTCTGGCGCGCATACCACCCGCGTTAGGTCGAGCACCCACACGGCGAAGCCCGCCGCCAGCACGCCGACTGCGGCCATCAGCGGCCTCGCCGAGCCACCCGCGTCCGGGAGCTGGAGGTTGCGCCATTCCGACCAGAGAATGGCCCCCACCAACAGCGCGAACAGGTAGCGTCGAAGCTCGGGCACCGCGACCAACACGGTGAGCAACGCAGCGTTTCCGCCCCAGAATAGCGCGTCGTGTTGCCGCGCAGACCATCGCGTTTTTCGCGCCATGCTTTCCAGCAGCAAAAACGTGGCAACCAGATACATGCCGAGCACGTCTGCCGTCTGCCCCCAGAAGGTGAGTGAGGCGTGGAAGAAGGCGGAGCCCAGGCCGACCAGTGTGACGGCCGCGGCAAATCTCGTGGCCGCCCGGCCACCAATGCCACCACCAATGCCACCGTTGACGCGACGCGCATCAACGCGACGCGCGTCCCGCGCCTGCCACAGCGCGGCGATGGCCACGATCAGGAACGCACCACTACTGAGACTGTTGGCCGGTTGGCGCACCACACCCGCACTCACGGCCTCGCAAAAGCAGCGCTCGGGCATGCAACTCGCCTCACGCCACTCGCTCCATGCGCTCGCGGCGTCCTGTCGTAGCGGTCCTGGCATCGTGATCGGGTGCGGTGTCGAAAGGGTTGATGATGCGCGAGGCCACTTGCCGAACGACGAACACGCCTGCTGCGTACGATGTGTAGCGCGCCACGCGGTTTCGTCACCCATCGTCTTGCCTGAAGGGAGTTCTCGTGAATTACGTCGGCCGGTCCCAACTTCGCCACCTTGCTCGCGCACTGCTGATGATCGGCGCGCTTCCCGTCCTTGGCGTCGCGCAGCAGATGACCATGGAAACGCGCGACCCCAACCAGAAGCAAGACGAGACGTTTGCCAAGAGCTACAAAGCGTGGCTGGTCAATCCGACACACGGCAGCCCACTCGTCGATCACTTGCCGATCGTCGCCGGGATTCCCACGCCGCGCGACATCCTCGGCTATCACGTTGGCGCCCCGAAGAAGCTGACGTACTACGCCGACCAGTTGAAGTACTATCGCGCGTTGGCGGCCGCAACACCGCGCGTCAAGATCGAGACCGTTGGGCGATCGGATGAAGGACGTGAGCTCGTGGTGGTGTGGGTATCGTCCGACGACAACATGAAGGCGATGGCCCAGAATCGACAGAAGCTCGCGAAGATCGCCGATCCACGTGGACTGTCACAAGCGCAGATCAAAGAACTCATCGAAACGGCCAAGCCGCACTACCACCTGATGGGCGGCCTGCACAGCGGCGAAACCGGACCATCGGAAATGCTCATGGAGTTGGTTTATCGCCTGGCCACGGAAACGTCGCCGTTGATCACGCAGATCCGCAACAACCTGTATGTGTCGGTCACGCCGGTGGCCGACGCGGATGGTCGTGATCGGAACGTCGATTGGTTCTATCGCGGCCTTGATATGAATGAGCCGAATACTACGCCGTCGGCACCGACGATGTCCGTCGCACCGCCGGGCACTGACACGGCGCGTGCGGTCGCGGGAGGGCAGGCTGGCGCAGGTGGACGCGGTGCGGCAGGTGGCGCCGCTGGCGTTCCCGGTGGCGCTGCACCCGGAGCCGTATCGGCCGCAGCGCCGACAGCAGCACAAGCCGGTGGTGGCGGTCGCGGCGGACCGGGCGTGCCGTATTGGGGCAAGTACGTGTACCACGACAACAATCGCGACATCAACATCAAGCTGGTGCAGATGCGCGCGATCATCGATTGGTACTTCACGGCCTACCCGCCCATCATGCACGATCTGCATGAGGCGCAGCCGCTGCTGTACACCTACAGTGGCGCGGCGCCGCAGAACCCGAACCTCGATCCGTTGTTGTTTGCCGAGCTCCCGTGGTTTGCCAATTGGGAGATGGCGCAGATGACCAAGTGGGGCATGCCTGGCGTCTACACGCACGCGTTCATGGATGGCTGGTCTCCGGGCTATCTGGGATCGGTGGCGTACAACCACAACGGCCTCATGAAGATGTACGAGACGCAGTCGGGTCGCGATCTCGACAGCGCGGCGATTGCTGCGGCAAACCGTCCGGGCGCAGCGGGTGCCGGTGGTGGTTTTGGTGGGCGAGGTGGGGCGGTGCCAACGGGCCGAGGCGGCGCACAGGAGCGCGAGTGGTATCGCGGCATTCCGATCGGCTTTAACGACCTGGCCACGTTCACGCGTCGATCGAACGCCAACTACATGCAGACGGGTGTGCTCTCGGCGCTGCAGCTGGCATCCATGTTCCCGGCCACGGTGCTCGAGAACTTCTACATCAAGACCCGCAACTCGATCGAAGAGGGCAAGTCGAAAGCGCCCTATGGCTTTGTGGTGCCGGTGCAGCGGGACATGACGCGCGTGGCGGAGTTCGTGAATATTCTGCGACTGCAGCGCATTGAAGTGGGAGAGGCCACGGAGCCGGTCATGGTGGGCACGGTGACGTATCCGGTCGGCTCGCTGGTCATCAAGCGCGATCAGCCGTATGGACGCCTGGCGAAGAATCTGATCGAGAAGCAGCAGTACCCGGACGCGCGCTTGCAGACCTATGACGACAGCGGCTGGTCGACAGGGTTCGCGATGAACGTCGAGGTTGTGGAGATCGGTGATTCGTCGATCTTGAAGGCGAAGGTGAAGCCGGTCGACAAGATGATGGTAACGGGCACCGTGGCAGGTACCGACAAGGCCGGCATGGCTATCGCGCATACGGGGTCGAACAACATGGTGTCGCTGCGATATCGATTGCGGAACGTGCCGATGCGTGTTGCGGAGCAGAAGTTCAGCATCGACGGCATGGAGTTTCCGGCGGGTTCGTTCGTGATCACGGACATGAGCAAGGCTGCCGCCGTGCGTGGTGCCGTGGAGGCGCTTGGCTTGAAAGGTCGTACGTTCTCCGCGGTGCCCGCGGTCCCGATGCACGACGCCGATCTGCCGCGTGTCGCGGTGTACTCGCAGTGGAGCGGCACGCAGAATTTGGGATGGTATCGCCTGACGTTTGACGAATTCGGTGTGCCGTTCGACCTGATCTACAAGGAGCGTGTGGCAAAGGGCCGTCTGCGTGATCAGTATGATGTGATCCTGATCGCCGAGCAGAACCTGAGCCGCAGCACAGTGATGCAGGCACCTGCCTCGCGCCCCCAGCCGTATCAGAAATCGGACAAGTTCAAGTTTCTGGGTATGTACGGGGAAACCGCCGACATGACGGGGGGATTTGGACAAGTTGGCGTGGATGCGTTTGCTGCCTTCCTGGAATCGGGCGGTACGCTGATCGCGGTGGGCGAATCGGCCCGCTTGCCGATCGAGTTTGGCTGGGCGCGCACCGTCGACAAAACGCCGGTTGCGGGGCTCACCTCGCAGCGGCCACTGGTCGAGGCCGAGATCCTTCGCCCGGAGCATCCGGTCTTCTATGGCTATGACGGCAAGATGTTGCCGGTCAAGTACGTCGGCGGGACCCCGTTCAAAGTCGGCATTGCCGATGAGGGCAACGTGCTGGCGCGCTACGTTGGCGGTGACCGCTCGGTGATCTCCGGGCTCATGACCGGCGCCGATTCACTGCGTGCCAGACCGTTTGCTGTTGACGTGCCAAACGCCTACAAAGGGAAGGGACGGGTCATCATGTTCTCGAACAACCCGATCTATCGTTGGCAAAACCACGGCGAGTTCAACATGATCTTCAATTCGATCATCAACTGGAACGACGCCGGGAGCTTGCCCGCCAAGCCTTCGCCGGCGGTCGTCGCGCCGCGGCCCTGAAACGAACTGCTCTTTACTCGCAGAGACGCAGGGGGCGCAGACGCCGGGACGCCGTTACCGCCGCGCCGCTGCCTGCGATCGCCCGTTTTGAGCAAGAATCAGCGTCTGCACCCGACCTGCGGAGTCGCGTTCAAAGCGCACCGACGCCGCGACAGCCCGGAGCGCAAAGGAGCCGTCAGGCGCGGGCCACAGGCGAAAGCGTGACTGATTGGTGGCCTGCGTAAAAAGCTTGTCGCCTTCGCGTGTCACGGTGAGCACAAAGGTCGGGGCCAGCGCGTACTCGCCCACGAATGGCTGAAGCTGCGCTGCGGTCATGGCCACCGTTGGTCGCGGAGCGATGGAGCGGAGCGGCACCGACTCATCGAGGAGGTGCATGCCAATATCGTCCACGCTTTCCGAGCTGTTGGTGAGCAGGACCACCGCAACCTGCCTATCAGGGTCGATCCCCAGACGGGATGAGCACGCGTTCCGTCAAGAGCACTTCATCACTCTTCCCGGCGCGAAGTGCCAAGGCGTGACCGAGCAGTCCCATGCCCACATTGGAGTACTCGTACCGTTCGCCAGGAGCGCGCGAAAGCGTGTATCCCGAAAGAGCTATAGAGCTGTGGCACGCTGTAGTCGGCGTACGGATCGGCGGGATTCGCGGGCTGTAAGTTGGTGGGCGACCCGGGGAGTCCTGAGCTGGCCGTCGCCAGGTCCAGCAGGGTGATCGGCGTTCCCTTGCGCGAGGGGATCGTGACCGACGTTGGCAGGTACATGGCGACCGGGTCATCGAGAGCGACCTCTCCGCGCCGCACCATGTCGGCGAACAGCAGCGTGGTGAACACCTTCGTGACCGACCCGATCTCAAAGATGGCCGTGGCATCGAGCGGTGTGCTGGCCGCGACGTCAGCACGCCCGACAGACACGGTGCGCGTACCGGCCGTCGTCACGAGTCCAACAACAATGCCGGCGCTGTAGCCGTTGGCCACGCGCGCATCAAGCCACGAGCGAACGACCGAATCGGAGGGTAGCGTCTGCCCTTGTAGAGGGACAGCCATCAGAAGGGCGATGCCGGCGACAATGACAGAACGCACGTAGTGTTGTGAGTGAAAGTGATGAGCACCATGCAGCAGTGGCAATGTGCATCAGACGTACTTCGTGACAAAGCGTGATGTCCACCCATGCTCTGTGCAGCGTACGCACGGCGCACGAAACAGGTTTCTCTGTCGAGCACATCACAGCCATTCGAAATTTCCTTGCGTGTGGATAAAAACGCAGACGCCAAAGGCGCTACGAATTTGTCCAACGGCATTGCTACTCACGGGTTGCGCTCCTCTTGCGAACGTGTATTGTACGCGCGTACGACGACTGTTCACAGCACGCGTCGCGCGGTCCGTCATCGAACACACGACGGCGTTCGCTGCACTTTGCTCTCCCTACCTTCGCACGCAGAGTTCTCGTATGGAGCTACCTCGCATGACTTTCGAGCTCGAAGAGAGCGCCACGCAGAACGCTCGGATGAAGGTGGTGGGCGTTGGCGGTGGTGGCGGCAACGCGGTGAATCGCATGATCGAAGAGCACTTGGAGGGCGTCGAGTTCATTTCCATGAACACCGATGCGCAAGCGCTCTTCAACTCGAAGGCGGACGTCAAGATTCAGATCGGCCAGAAGCTGACGCGCGGACTTGGCGCTGGCGCCAATCCTGAAGTGGGCCGGCAGGCGATTGAAGAGAATCGGGAAGAGGCCAAGCGCGTCTTGGGCAGCGCAGACTTGGTCTTTGTGACCTGCGGCATGGGTGGCGGTACCGGTACCGGTGCGGCGCCGATCGTGTGCCAACTGGCGCGCGAGGCCGGCGCGCTGACCGTTGGCATCGTCACCAGGCCGTTCCTGTTCGAAGGACGCAAGCGGATGCGTCAGGCCGAAGAAGGCATCGCCGAAATGCGCAAAAACGTGGACACGATGATCATCGTGCCCAACGAACGGCTGCTGGCGGTGGTGGGGAAGGGCATCCCCTTCCATGAGGCGCTCAAGAAGGCCGACGAAGTGCTCCTCAATGCCACGCAGGGCATTTCGGTGCTGATCAGCGCCACTGGATTGGTGAACGTCGACTTCGCTGACGTGCGCTCCGTGATGCAGGATGGCGGGTCGGCCCTCATGGGCACCGGCATCGGTCGCGGCGAGAATCGTGCGATGGAAGCGGCGCAGCAAGCCATCGCGTCGCCGCTCCTCGACAACGTGTCGATCTCCGGTGCGACCGGCGTGCTGGTCAACATCACCGGCGGCGAGGACCTCACGCTCGGTGAAGTCCATCAGATTAACGACATCGTGTACGACGCGGTCGGCGACGATGCCAACTTTATCTTCGGCGCCGTCCACGAGCCGGCCATGATGGGCGAGATTCGCGTCACCGTCATTGCCACGGGTTTTGATCGGGTCCTGCAAGGGAGCGCCGGCAACGGCCACACCTTCGGTGGGAGCCACCACGGGAATCACGGCAGCCACGGGGGACACACGGGTTACGCTGCCGCCCAGAGCGGTGGCTTCGGCTCGGCCGGCCATTCAGGAAGTTTTGCCAATCCGAACGCCCACACCCCGGCCGCAAGAACCCCGTCAGTCCTTCCGTTTCCGACTCGCGAGCGCCAAGTTCCAAGATCGGCATCCCAGCCGGTTCAAAAAACCTGGGAAGGGGCAACGCCGCGTCAGCCGCGAGTTCCTCCCGCGTCGGCTGCTCCGTCGTCGAGTCACGATCTTGACGATATGGAAATTCCGACGTTCATACGGAGACAGATGGATTGAATCGGACGCCGCGTCGACTGTTGGTAGCCGCACTCTGCCTTGCGGTTGGGGCAGGTGCGATTTCTCTCGGACGTCCAGTTCCCGCACGCCCCGCTGCGAGTGTGCTCGCTGCGGGGCCTCGCGTTTCTCCTGTTTCCCGTTGGCGCACGCGGGTTGATACCGTCAGTAAGAATGAACCCATTGTGTCGGTGCTCGAACGCGCGGGCATCGCACGAGAGGATGCCGCGCGCGCCTTGCGCTCGACATCGGCGCTGGATCCGCGCCGCGTGCGGGCCGGAACAAAAATTACGACACGGACCAATGCCGACTCCGGGTCGGCCGAAATCGTGTTTCACCTCGCCATCGACCGCCTCGTGCGTCTGCGGCGGAACACCGCCAGCGATTGGACCGAAACTGAGGAAATCCTCCCGTGGACAACAGACACGGTCGTGTTGGGCGGTGAGGTGCGTTCAACTTTGGTCGATGCCATCAAGCGGGGCGCGTCCGCCTTTCCGGATGGCGTGCGCGACGACGTCGCCTACGCGTTGGCCGAAATCCTCGAGTATCGCGTCGATCTGAGTCGCGACCTCCAGAAGGGGGACACGATTCGAATGCTCGTCGAGCGCAAGACGGCGTCGAACGGGGCAGTGCGGCGGGGGAACATTCTGGCGGCGCGGCTCACCGTCGCAGGACGTCGCATGGAGACTATGCGCTTCGCGCGCGACAGGAACAAGGCCAAGTACTTTGACGGCGAGGGGAAGTCGATGCAGGCGGCGTTCTTGCGCGCGCCACTCGAATTTCGCCGCATCTCCAGCGTGTTCGGATTGCGCAAACATCCGATCCTGGGCATATGGCGCGCCCATCAAGGGATCGATTATGCGGCCGCGTCGGGCACCAACGTTCGCGCCATCGGGGATGGGGTTGTCGTCTACGCAGGATGGAAGGGCGGGTACGGCCGCGTGGTTGAGATCCGCCATCGCAACGGATACATCACGCGGTATGGACATCTCAAGGCCTTCGCCGGTGGGATTCGGCGTGGCGCCTCCGTGAACATCTCCAGCACGATTGGCTACGTCGGACAGTCTGGGCTGGCGACCGCTCCGCATCTGCACTTCGAGGTCTTGGTCAATGGGCTTCATCGGAATCCCAAGGATGCGCTCAAGACGCTTGAAGGGGGAATGCCGATGGCGGCAAGCGATCGCTCGGCGTTCGCCGACCTGAAGGCGCGTCTCTTCGCGAAACTCGACAGCGCCTTGGGCGAGCCATTCATCGCCCACGACGGCTCGAGCGGCGCTGGTTCGCGCGAACATCCCGGACGCGTAGCTGGCGAACACTGATTGTCGCTCGGTTCCGCTCTCGCACCGTCCGCTGACTGTACCATGCGGTACCACGTGCCCGCGCTGAGCTCCTCGTGAGGACGCGGTGATTCGCTGGGTATTGGCCGTCGGCTTGGGTCTGCTGGTGGCCTGGATGGCCTATGCGCGCGGGGCGGCGACGGGACAGCGCAATCGTGTCGCTGTGCTCGCGGCGCTGCGCTGGTTGGCGGTCACGATCATTGCTGCGATGGTGATCGGTGCGCCGTCGGCGCCACCGCGGCCCGCCGCCCCACTCGTCGCGATCGACGTGTCAGCGAGCTGGCGACGAGCGGGGGGTGATGACTCTTCCACGGTGCGTGCACTGCGAACGACGTGGGCCGATGCCATCACCGAGTACGGCGCAAGTTCTCCGTCGGTCGTGACGATTGGTGATTCGCTTCGAGAGATCACGCACGATGACGTCGCGCGCACCACGCCAAACGATGCGGCGTCGCGGGTGCGTGCTGCGGTCGATCGCGCCGCCGCACTCGGGCGACCGCTTGTCCTGATCACCGACGGCGAAGTCGATGACGCGGATGCACTCACCGACGCACCGTTGGGCTCGCGAGTTCGTGTCGTTCCGCGCGCCCTCAAGCGCGATGTTGCGATCGCCGACCTCACGGTTCCCATGTCCGCCAGCGGAGGTGACACGCTGCAGGTCGCAGCGCTCCTCGCCGCCGGCGCCGCCGGTGCAACGGAAGGCTCACTCCGGCTCGATCTCGATGGCGTGCGCAGTGGGCTGATCAGCGTCCCAGCGCTAGCGGCCTTCGCGACGACTCGCGTGACGCTGCCACTGGTGTTGCCACGCGGTGCGCGTACCGCTCTCCTCTCCGCCGTGCTCGATATCGCTGGTGACGTCGAGCCACGCAACGATACGCTTCGCGCAACCCTTGAAGTTGGTGATCGGCCGCCGGCGGTCTTTGTCTCCACGGCCCCGGATCTCGACGTGCGCGAGGCGCTGGTCGTATTGCGGGGGGCGCTCGCGGTTCCGACGCGCGCCTACTTGCGCCTTGCGCCAGGCGTCTGGAGAGAGGAAGGCTCGCTCGCGGCGATAAGCGAGGCCGAAGTGCGCACGCGAGCCGCGGCAGCGGGCATGTTGGTCGTTCACGGAGACACCGCGTGGGCGCCGCGCGCGTCGGGCACGACGCGTGGCGCGCGGGCGCTCTGGTCGCCGGCGCCGCCAACGGCGTTGGCACGTGCGGGCGAAACCTCGCGTGCGGCGGAGTGGTACGCGAACGCTGCGCCACCGTCTCCGTTGTCTGGCGCCTTGTCAGGGTTGCCATGGGACAGCCTGCCACCGCTCACCTTGGCGGGAGTGCCACGCGGAGCGATCACCGTGCTCTCGGCTAAACTTGGCAAGCAGGGGGAAGCGCTGCCCGCCATCGCCGCGCGCGATGATGCGGGGATGCGCACACTGATCATTTCCGGGTCAGGGTACGCCGGGTGGTCATTGCGCGGCGGTCGGAGCGCCGAGTCGTTTACGGCGCTGTGGGGTGCCATCTTTGATTGGTTGGCGGCGGGTCGGGGTGATCAACGCGCAGCGCGTCCGGCCGCAGGGTGGATCCGTGAGGGCGAGCCGGTGCGGTGGAGACGCGGCGGTGCGGACTCGGTGGCGATGGCGGTGGTCACGCGCCGACGCGCGTCCATCCCTGCAGGCACGTCGCGAGCGTCGTCGTCGATGCGTGGGGATTCACTCCTCGTCCGATTCAGTGCGGGTGCTGTGGAATCGACGTCCGAGCCGCTTGAGGCCGGCGTGTATGATGTCCGCACGGAGGGCGGTGCCTCCGTGTTAATTGTGAACGCAGCGCGTGAATGGGTGCCACGTGCGCCGACGGTGCGAGACGGCGTGCTGTCTCGCGGCGCGTTGTCCACCGACGCGCCACGTCTGTCGGACTCGTGGTGGCCTTTTCTTGCCGCACTCGTGCTGCTTTCTGCGGAGTGGATCGGGCGTCGCGCGGCCGGGCTGCGGTAGAGCGTCGCGCGTCATGCGCCGCGTCTGGTTGCGCACTCGTGTACGCCGGTCCTTTGTGGATTTCTCTCCTGTCTGGTGATTCATGTCCCGTCTGTTTCGCAAAAAAGATGACGTGCCGAAGCGTTCACTGTGGCAACGCGTCAAGGACGCGGTGCGCACCGATTTTGGGGTGCTGCTACGCGGTGGCGTTGATCAAGGATCGCTCGAGGCGCTCGAAACGCTGCTCATCGAGTCCGACTTCGGCGTGCCCACTTCGCTCGCTCTCGTTGCAGAGGTGGAACGCCTCGCCAAGCGCGTCGATGTGAAAACC